>Ga0210019_1001764_pt1 | contig 22293 bp, 21 predicted proteins | sample CryGeyCG2114_020_2_FD_183969 | JGI IMG/M metagenome (GOLD analysis project Ga0210019, IMG submission 183969) | Groundwater microbial communities from aquifer - Crystal Geyser CG11_big_fil_rev_8/21/14_0.20 (SPAdes) (version 2) | ecosystem: Environmental > Aquatic > Deep subsurface > Groundwater ...
GGTGTCGTCGAACCATTCGCCGGTGTCGGGGTCCTTGCAGCGCACGGCGCCGTGCAGTTCGGAGGCGAACAGGATGTTGTCCACCGGCACGACCTCGGCCATCAGATTGATGCCCGGCTGATGATAGACGCAGGTGTCGAAGTATAGGTTCTCGCCCATCATCTCCTTCGGCTCGGGCTTGCCCATGCCGATGGCGATCCCGCGATACCGGCCCCAGTGGTAGGGCACGGCGCCGCCGCCGTGGGGGATGATCAGCTTCAGCTTGGGGAAACGCTCGAACAGGTCCGACTGCAGAAGCTGCATGAAGGCCGCCGTGTCGGCGTTGATGTAATGCGCGCCGGTGAAGTGGAAGTTCGGGTTGCACGACTGGCTGACGTGGATCATCGCCGGAACCTGCAGTTCCTCCAGCTTCGCGTACAGATCGAACCACCAGGGATCGGTCAGGGGCGGGTCCGTCCAATGGCCGCCCGAAGGGTCCGGGTTCAGGTTGACGCCGATGAAGCCCAGCTCGTTGACCAGGCGCTCCAGCTCGGGGATGGAGTTGGAGGGCGGACAGCCCGGCGACTGCGGCAACTGGCCCACGGGGGCGAAGTTGTCGGGGAACATGTCGCAGATGCGCTTGATCTGGTCGTTGCAGATGCGCGTCCACTGCTGGCTCATTTCCTCGGTGCCGATGTGGTGACCCATGCCGCCGGCGCGCGGCGAGAAGATCGTCAGGTCCGTGCCGCGCTCCTGCTGCAGGCGAAGCTGCGTGCCTTCGACGCTCTCGCGGATCTCGTCGTCGGAGATCGCGGGCTCCTTGGCGCTCATCTTCGACAGGTCGCCGTTGGCGTCGATCTGTTCCTTGCGCCAGGCTTCGTGCTGGGCGGGGGCGGTCGTGTAGTGACCGTGGCAGTCGATAATCATGACGCGAATCCTATTCCCCCTTGAAGTCCGGCTTGCGCTTCTCGGTGAATGCCGTGACGCCTTCGAAGAAATCCGCCGAACGGGTGCAGGCGACGAAGGCCGCCGTTTCCGACGCAAGCTGCTGCTGCAGGTCGCGGGTCAGCGAGCCGTTCAACAACGCCTTGGTCTCGCGGTAGGACACCGCCGGGCCGCGGGCCAGACGCGCCGCCAGCTTTTCCGTCTCCGCCGCCAGGTCGGCCGACGGCACGACCCGGTTGACCAAACCCCAGGCCAACGCGTCCTGGGCCGTGAAGCGGTCGCCCAGCAGCGCGATCTCGAACGCCTTCTTCAATCCCACCGTACGCGGCAGGGCAAAGGTCGAGCCGCCGTCGGGGCTGGTTCCGATGCGGCAATAGGCTAGCGTGAAGAAGGCGTCGTCGGACGCCAGCGCCAGGTCGCAGGCCAGCATCAGGCTGACGCCCGCCCCGGCCGCCGCACCCCGCACGGAGGCGACGATGGGCTGCGGCAGGGTGCGCATGTTGGTGACGACCTTGTGCACAAGGTCAAGGCGGGCGTTGAAGTCGGCGGCCGTCTTGTCGCGGTCGGGCTCAGCGTCCAGCATGGCCTTGAAGCTTTTCACGTCGCCGCCGGCCATGAAGTGGTCGCCCTGACCACGCATGACCACGGCGCGCACGTCCCTGGCGGTCATAAGCTGCCCGGTGATATCGGCGAGCGCCGCCGTGACCTCGGGCGTGATGGCGTTCAGCGCCTGGGGCCGGTTGAAGGTGATCCAGCAGATGCCGTCGCGGACCTCGGCGAGGACCGTTTCGTTGGGCGACGTGATCATGGATGGTTTCCTCTGGTCTTGCTCTGGGACGGTTGGTGGGCGCAGATTAGAACACGTCCAGCGCCCCACCAACCCATGAAAATCGGAGGAACGCATGCCCGCAGCCGACGTCAAGGTGATCTTCTTCGATGTGTTCGGCACGGTCGTCGACTGGCGGAGCAGCCTGACGCGCCTGTTGCAGGAGTTCGGCCGCGAGGAGGAGATCAGGGCCGACTGGCCCGCCTTCCTCGCCGCCTGGAAGGCGGGCTACCGCCCGGCCATGGACGCGGTTATTTCCGGCGCCCGTCCCTATTTCAACCTTGACGAGATGTACCTGGAGCGCATGAACCAGGTATTGGACGAATTCGGGCTGGAACGCCTTTCCGAGACCCAGAAACGGAAGATCCTTCACCTGTGGCTGAAGATCGACCCCTGGCCCGACGCGGTCGAGGGGCTGACCCGGCTGGCGAAGAAGTACGTTCTGGTGACCCTGTCCAACGGCTCGTTTGCCTGGTTGACCGCCATCGCCAAGCACGGGCGGCTGCCGTTCGACGCCATCCTGACGGCCGAGAATGCGGAAGTGTACAAGCCCCACCCGCGCGCCTACCTGACGGCGATCCGCCTGATGGGTATGGAAAAGACGCCGGAGCGGTGCATGCTGACGGCCTGCCACAACTACGATCTGGCTGCGGCGCGCAGCCACGGCATGAAGACCGCTTTCCTGCCGCGGAAGGAATACGGCCCCGATCAGGAAGCGGACCAGGCGCCGGAAAGCGACTGGGACGTGGTGGCGAACGAACTGATCGGCGTCGCCGAAGCGATGGGGTGTTAGGCGCCGCAGGCGCCTCGGGGATGTTAGGCGCCGTAGGCGCCTCGGGGATGTTAGGCGCCGTAGGCGCCCGGGATTGTTAAAAGCCCCCCATTCCGCCGCCGATATCGCCGCCGCCATGGTCTCCGAAGCCGCCGTCCAGGTGGCCGGGCGTGTCGTGGGGGCCGCCATAGCCGCCTTCGTACCCGCCCTCGTACCCGCCTTCCTGCGGTTGTGACGGGCCGAGACCGAGCGGGATCAGGAACCAGGCGGGCAGCCAGTTGAGCCACGACCGCAACCGTTCGCGGGACGACGCCGGATCGATGGGGGCCTCCGCCGTTTTCATCTTGTCGTCTTGGGTCATGTCAGCTTCCCGGTTTGCGATTCCAATAGTCGACGTTCAGGTCCCGCATCAGGTCGCCATGACGATATTCCAGGCAGGACTTCACCCCGGCCAGCGAATGGTGATGGCCGGGGCGGGCGCAGCGGTCGACCTCGCGCCGCGCCCCCTGGACGGCGGTCGCGCCGGCCCGCTCCAGAACCGGCGCCATGTCGTCCAGCACGTCGTTCCACAGGCGCTCGACGGCGGCGGGCGACGATGCGGCGCGGTAGTCGGTAATCGCCGAGGCGACGCGGCCGACGATGCGGGCCGAGGTCGCCCGGGGTTGGCCGTCGACCAGTTCCTCGCCCACGGCGCGCAGGCTCTTGGTCACGTATTCGGCCTCGGCCGGCGTGATCGGGTCCGGATCGTCGGGCCGCGGGGCCGGGATCAGCGATGCCTGGCGCGTCACGACAAGGCGAGCTTCCGCACCGCCCAGCGTCGCCAGACGGTCCGCTGGCAGGCTGACCCGCACGCGGATGAAGCCGCGCCCGCTGGTAAAGGTTGCGTTCGCCGCCGGGATGTCGCGTACGGCGCCGCCCGCGGTGGTCACGCGCAATCGGAACTGGGACGGATCCGCCGGCGCATAAAGGGTCCCGGTGCGGGGGGATTCCCGGTCCTGTTGAAGGCAGAACGTCGTGATGTCCGTCTCGCAGGTGGCGCCGTCGCAGATGAAGGGCATCCCTTCCTGGACTTCGAGCGCCGCCAGGATCTGTGGCGCGGCCTGGGACGGTCGGGTCGTGGTCAAGAGGGCGGCGGCAACCAGGACAAGGGCCAGGGAAGTGACGCGCGTCATGTCCTTAACTCCCGGGGTTGTTTTGCCAATGCTCCGCGTTCAGGTGGCGGATCATGCGTGAATGCTCATAACCGAGGCAGCGGCGGATGCTGCCGAGAGAGTATCCATCGGCCCCCGACGAGCAGAACCCGAGGGTGTCCACGGCGTCCTGCGTCACACGGCCGCCCGGCGTGTCGCGCAGCGTGGCGTCCCACAGGCGGTCGAGCGTGCGCCGGCCCTCGTCGCCCGACCGGTCGCCGGCGGCGCGAAGGGCGGCGACGAGGCGGCCCAGCGCCTGGGCCGACAGGGTATCCGGGCGCCCGTGCAAGGCTGCCGCGCGCTCCCGCACCGAGATCGTCACGTAGGTGATCTCCGGTTCCGTCAACGGGTTCGGATCGGCGGGGTCCGGATGGGGCACCAGCGCGGCGTCGTCGGCGACGATCAGGCGCGCCGAGACCGCGCCGAGGGCGTCAAGGTCGCCTTTGGCGATTGAGACCCGAACGGAGACGAAATCCCGCTCTGTCGCGAAACGGACCGCGTCGGTGGCGGGAACGTCGCGGGTATTTCCGGCGGCGTCGGTGAGACGCAGGACGAACTGGCCACCCCGGGCCGGGTGATAGAGCTGGCCTGGTAGGGGAATCTGTTTATCCTTCTGCAGGCATAGCGTCGACAGGCTGGTTTCACACAGGCCCCCGTCGCAGGCGAGGGCGATGCCGTCGGCGTCGGGCAGGGCGGCAAGAATCTGCGGGGCGGCGAGGGTGCCGCCGGCCGGGAATGCGGCTAGAAGGAAAGCAATACAGGCGTAGCGAAGACCCATGTGCATGAACTCCTCATCACATAAGCTTCGGGCCCGGCTCGTCACGCGGTCGTTTCGGCGGCGATACCGTCGGCGGAGAAGCGCGCCGCAGCAGCGCGCCCGGACAACCTGGGCCGGGCTTCTCCAGAATTTCCTAATGTAATTCTGCGCCGGGGCGCGCTCGGACGCAAGGCCGGCCTGCGCGCGCCCGGTCCGGACCGTGCCGGTGCCTACTTGCCGTATTCGGGGACCACGCTGCGGGCGACCGAGGCGTCCAGGGCTTCGTAGTCGTAGTAGGCCAGCGTGTCGTACTGGTCGGCCCGGCTCATGACCCGGTCCATGAAACCCTCGGTGCCGTCGTGCTCGCGGATGTGGGCGTAGAGATCCTGGAACAGCCTGGCTGCGGCCCGCATGGAGGTTGCCGGCCAGATCACGATGTTGAAGCCCATGTCCTGGAACTGCCGGCCGGTGAAAAACGGCGTGCGGCCGAATTCGGTCATGTTGGCCATCTTGATGCCCGGTACCTTCTGGGCGAATTCGATATGCGCCTCGGCCGATGGCAGGCCGTCGGGGAAGGTCACGTCGGCGCCGGCCTCGCGGTACAGGTTGGCGCGCTTGATGGCGCCCTCCAGGCCCTCGACCCCAGCCGCGTCCGTGCGCGCGATGATGATCAGGTGCGAAGACGCCGCCTTGGCGGCGGCGATCTTGGCCGCCGCCTCCTCGGGTTCGACAAGGCGTTTGTCGTTCAGATGGCCGCACTTCTTGGGCAGAAGCTGGTCCTCGATATGGACGGCGCCGGCGCCGGCCGTCTCCAGTTCCTTGACCACGCGCATGGCGTTCAGCACGCCGCCGTAGCCGGTGTCGCCGTCGACGATCAGCGGCAGGTCCGTGGTGCGGCTGACGCTGCGCACGACGCCGCAAAGCTCCTCCAGGGTCATGATGCCCAGGTCCGGCAGGCCGAGCGACGCCGTCACCGCGCCGCCCGAGATGTACAGCGTCTCGAACCCGGCCTGTTTGGCGATCATGCCGGCAAAGGCGTTGTGGGCGCCCGGCACGCGCAGGATTTCGCCGCGGTCCAGGAGGTCGCGCAGCCGTTCGCCCGTGGGGCGTTTCTCGCGTCCGTTGCCTTCAAGCCAAGTCATGGTGGGTGTCCTCCGTCCAAGGTAATGCGTTGGTCAAACTGTATACAATCCAGTTTGTTCCGGGGCTAGACCTAACGGCGTTTCCGCCCTCGGCGCAACGGTTTCGACCGCGGACGGCAAGGGGCGACGCCTGCCCATTTAAAGCGCTTGACCCCACGGCCGGTCGGGACGATGTAACGACTCATGAAAAACACGCCGCTGACCCCCGTCACCGAAAAATCCGCATGGACCGCCGCCGAACTGGCCGACGACCCGGGCTGGACCCGGATCCTCGGCAGCAAGGAGATCGCGGCGCTGGAGCGCGCGACCGCCGAGCGGGATTTCCGCGGCAAGGGCGCCTTGCAGTTCGAGCGCGAGGATTTCGACGAGCCCGCCCTGGCGGCGCTGGCAGACTGGGCGGTAGAGGAATTGGAGAACGGGCGCGGCTGCGTCCTCATCAAGGGGTTGGAGGTCGACCGCTACGACCGACCCCGGATCGAGGCCATGTACTGGGCGCTTGCGGTCCTGCTGGGCATTCCCATGCACCACAACCCAGACGGCGACATCATCGGCGAGGTCACGGACCAGGGCCTCGACTACAACGATCCTCTGATCCGCGGCTACAAGACGCGGCAGAAGCTGTTCTTCCATTGCGACGGCCTGGACATCGTCAGCCTGCTCTGCCTGCAGCCCTCCATGTCGGGCGGCGAGAGCCAGATCGCTTCAAGCACCGCTGTCTACAACGAGATCCTGGCGACCCATCCGGAATACCTGCAGCCGCTGTTCGAAGGCTTCCGCTTCAACCTGCGCGGCGAGGGTGAGGCGGGGGAAACCCATCCCGTGACCCGCCACAAGGTGCCGGTCTACAGCTGGTGCGACGGGCGGCTCAGCTGCCGTTACCTGCGCAAGGCGATCATCGAAGGTCAGGAATTCATCGGCGAGCCGATTTCCGATTTGGCCAGGGCGGCGCTCGACTACATGCAGGACCTCTGCGCCAGCGACAAGTTCCGCTACGACATGCCGTTCGAGCCGGGCGACATCCAGATTCTCAACAACTACGTGACCCTGCATTCCCGGGCCGCGTTCGAGGACTGGCCTGACGGCACGCGCAAGCGCAACCTTCTGCGCATCTGGATGAACTTGCGGAACGGGCGCAAGCTGGAGCCCCGCTTCGCCGACCGCTACAACACGGGGCCGCGCACGCCCATGCGTTTGAAGGGCGATCGAGCGGCCTGACGTGACGGTTTCCGGAAGGCGGGAAGCGTCAGCGTTTCTTGCAGCCCCCGGCGGCGCGGTTGGCGGCGGGGATCGGCGACGCCTTGGTCGTCCGGTTGCGGCCGGCGCGTTTGGACTGGTAGAGCGCCGCATCGGCGCGGCCGAGCGTGCCCTCGATGCTCTGATCCCCGTCCTCCGCTTCCGCGACGCCGATCGACACAGTCACCGCGATGGGGCCGGCGACGGTATCGAAGGGCTGGTCGGCGATGACGGCGCGCAGGCGTTCGGCGACCGTCATGGCGGCCCCGGCATCGGCCCCCGGCAGCAGGATGGCGAACTCCTCGCCGCCCAGGCGGCCCAGGGTGTCGAACGGGCGGCGGCCCTTCTGCCAGCGCTGCACGGCCTCCTTCAGAACCTCGTCACCGGCCTGATGGCCGTAGGTATCGTTGACGTTCTTGAAGTGGTCCAGGTCCAAAAGCGCCACGGAGAACGGCACCCGGTGACGGCGCAGGCGGTGGACCTCAAGCTCCGCCCGCTCCATGAAATGACGGCGGTTCTTGGCGCCGGTCAGGTCGTCCGTGGTGGCAAGGGACAGAAGTTCCTCCTCGCGCTTTACGTCCTCGGTTACGTCGCGCTGGATGGCGGCGAAATGGGTGATCTCCCCGTTGGGGCCGAACAGCGGCATGATGTTCACGTCGACCCAATGGGATGTGCCGTCCTTGGCATATTGCAACAGGCGCGTGCGCGTATGCCGTCCGTTCTTTACGGCACCGTCGATCTTGGCTCGGGTTTCCGCGTCCGTGTCGGGACCGTCCAGGAAGTCCGGCGCCCTGCCGACCGCTTCCGTCTCGGAATAGCCCGACAGGCGGCAGAACGCCTCGTTCACGTATGCGATCTTCGCCTTGGCCGAGCCTTTCTTGGCAACCGTGGCAACGACGACCGCATCGTTCGCGCGGGCGACGATGTCGGAAAAGGAGAACCCAGCTTCAATTTTCATCGGTAAACTCGGGTTTTGCCCCAACGCCTTGCTAGTCGGACTTTTGGCGCCTCTGCCGGGCGCAATACGTGCAACAAACTTAACATAAAATCCAGACCTTATGTGAACCTGACGATTGGTGTCCCGATTCCGACGTTCGCCCTATTCCCGGACCAGACGGCGAGCGAATTTCGGAATCGGGACGATGCCAGCAATATATTGATTCCAATGTGATATTGGTTTTGAAATTCGTTGCGGAGCATGCTCCGGGCAAGGTAACCAACTTCAAAACCACTACACTGGCCGCTGAATTTTAATCACTTGCCGGTGGGCGGCCTGTCGGGCCATATCCTGGCCGTAACGAATCCGGCCTGCCGATTATCCATACGAACAAGAGGAAACGTAACCATGACCCGCATCGCCATCCTGGACGACTACCAGAACGTGGCCTTGGACCTTACCGATTGGAAGAGCCTGGGCGCGGACGTGGAGGTCACCGCCTTCAACGACTTCCTGCAGACCGACGAGGACCGCGTCGCCAAGGCGCTGGCGGGCTATGACGTAGTGGTCGGCATGCGCGAGCGCACGCGGTTTCCGGCATCGCAACTCGAAAAGCTGCCGGACCTCAAGATGATGGTCACCACGGGCATGCGCAACCTGGCCTGGGACATGACGAAGGCTCGGGAGATGGGCATCACCGTATGCGGTACGGCGATCCTGCCCTATCCCGCGTTCGAGCAGACCTGGGCCCTGATTTTCGCGGTGACCAAGGAAATCCCCAAGGAGGACCGCTGCATGAAGGCGGGCGGATGGCAGGAAAGCTTCCCCGTCGGCCTGCGCGAAAAGACCCTGGGCGTCATCGGCCTGGGCAAGCTGGGCGCGCAGTCGGCGGCGCTCGGCAACGCGCTCGGCATGAAAGTCATCGCCTGGTCGGAGAACCTGGCCGAGGATCGGGCCGCCGAATGCGGCGCGACCCTGGTGTCCAAAGAGGCCCTGTTCCGCGAGTCGGACGTGGTGACAATCCACGTCCTGCTGTCGGACCGCACCCGTGGGCTGGTGGGGGCGGGGGAACTCGCGCTGATGAAGTCCTCGGCCTATCTGGTCAATACCTCGCGCGGGCCCATCGTCGACGAGGCGGCGCTGATCGAGGCGCTGAAGTCCAACAGGATCAAGGGAGCCGGCCTCGACGTCTATGACGTGGAACCGCTGCCGGCCGACCACGAATTGCGCAGGCTCGACAATGCCGTGCTGACGGGCCATACGGGATACGTTATTCGCGAGAACTACGAATTGATGTATCCGCAGGCCGTGGAATGCATCAAGGCTTGGATGGCCGGTTCGCCCATCCGGGTCCTCAACGCCGACGCTTGACAGGAAGATTACGACCGAACCCATGAACGACGACATCATCCGCCTGGAGCGCAATGGGGCGATTGCCACCCTGACCATCAACAACCCGGAAAAGCGCAACGCCATGAACCTGGACGCCTGGCGGCGCCTGGGCGAGGTGGCGGCGGACCTGGAGGCCGACGACGACCTGCGATGCGTGCTGCTCACGGGGGCCGGCGAGCATTTCGCCGCCGGGGCCGATATCTCCGAGTTCCCGGAGAAACGCAAGAACGCCGCCCAAGCCGAGGAATTCGGCGCCGTTGTCGCGGATGCGCTGAAGCGTTTGGCCGACCTGAAACACCCGACCATCGCAGTGATCCGGGGGGCCTGCACCGGCGGCGGGCTGGAAATCGCCTGCTGCTGCGACATGCGCCTGGCCGCCGAGGGTTCGCGCTTCGGCATCCCCATCAACCGCCTGGGCCACGCCTTCGCCTATCCCGAAATGGCGGCGGCGCTGACGGTGATTCCGGCGGCGGTCATCATGGAACTGTTGCTGGAAGGCCGCATCCTGGATACCGACGAAGCCTATGCCAAGGGCCTGCTGACCCGGGTCGTGCCGGCGGACCAACTCGACGACGAGGCCGAGACCGTCGCCTGGCGCGTCTCCCAGGGCGCGCCGCTGGCCGCGCGGGGATCGAAGAAGATCCTGCGCCGCCTGCGACGGCCCGAGCCGATCACTCCGGAAGAGCTGAAGTCCGGCTATGCGCTCTGCGATTCCGAGGACTACCAGGAAGGCGTGCGCGCCTTCCTGGCCAAGGAAAAGCCGGCCTTCAAGGGGCGTTGATCCGATCCGCCCCTATCAGCCGGATCCCGTTGGCATCGCCGTTCGCCTGGCGTAATCTGCCCGGCCACGACTGTATACAATCCATTGGAGGCTTCCATGTCACCCGCCGATAAGCTTCGCGACCTTCTCGACCGTCCCGGCTGCCGTACGCTGCCCGGCGTCTACGACACGATGTCGGCCATGCTGGTGGAGCGCGCCGGTTTCGAGGTCGCGTTCATGACCGGCTTCGGCGTGTCGGCGGCGCGCATCGGCATGCCGGACACGGGCCTGATCAGCTATGCGGAAATGGTCGACCAGGGGCGCAACATGGCGGCCGTCACGTCGATCCCCATCATCGGGGACGGCGACACCGGGTTCGGCAACGCCATCAACGTGAAGCGCACGGTTGCGGGTTATGCCCAGGCCGGGCTGGCCTGCGTGATGATCGAGGACCAGGTGTCGCCCAAGCGCTGCGGCCATACCCGCGGCAAGACCATCGTCAGGCGCGAGGAGGCGTTCCAGCGCATCCAGGCCGCCTGCGACGCCCGCGACGCCGGGGCCGACATCCTGATCATGGCGCGCACGGACGCCAACGCCACGGACGGGATCGAGGAGGCCATCGACCGCTGCAACGCGTTCCGTGAGATCGGTGTCGACATCACCTTCCTGGAAGCCCCTCGCGACAAGGACGAGATGCGCCGCTATTGCAAGGAAGTGAGCGGGCCCAAGATGGCCAACATGGTGGAGCAGGGGGACACCCCCTATCTGATGGCCGACGAACTGGGCGAGATGGGCTACAAGATCGCGATCTATCCCATCGCCATGATGCTGGCCTCCATCAAGGCCATGCAGGCGGCACTCGCCAGCCTGAAGGCCGGCAAGGCGCCGGAAGGCCAGATCACCTTCCCGGAACTGCGCGACATCGTCGGATTTCCCGAATACTACGAGGCGGAAAAGAAGTACGCCGCGGAATAGCCTGAATGCCCGGGCGGCCGGCGATGCGGGAAATAACGCTTGCATCCCCCAGACCGTTGGGCATTATCTGCACCAACTTGACTACTCCACGAGAGGCCGAGGGCGCGGTCGAGAGGCGGGAATAACCTGCCCCGCAGCGCCCGCCAGATCGGTCCGGTTAGGCGCGTAAAAATTTGCAACGAAGCAAACCCTAACCCAACGACGGGGAGTATCATGTTCGATTTCCATCGCCGGCTGGCCGCGCCGGGCTTCGCGCTTGCGGCTGTTTTCCTCACAATCCTGACACCCGACGCCGCCTTCGCCGCGGATACGCTCAATTCCGGCGATACGGCCTGGATCATCACGGCGACCGCCCTGGTCCTGTTCATGACCCTGCCGGGTCTGGCCCTGTTCTACGGCGGCCTGGTGCAAAGCCGAAACGTGCTCAGCGTGCTCATGCACTGCATCGCCATCGCCTGTTTGATGAGCGTGGTGTGGCTGGTCATCGGCTACACCCTGGCGTTCACGGACGGTGCCGCGGCCAACAAGGTGATCGGCGGGCTGTCCCGCATGTTCCTGGCGGGCGTCGGCACCGGCACCCTTTCGGGCACGATCCCCGAGAACGTGTTCTTCGCGTTCCAGATGACCTTCGCCGTCATTACACCGGCCCTGATGGTCGGCGCCTATGTGGAGCGCATGAAGTTCTCCGCCGTGCTGATCCTCTCGGCGCTGTGGCTGATCGTCGTCTATGCCCCGGTCACGCACTGGGTGTGGGGCGGCGGCTGGCTGATGCAGATGGGCGTTATGGACTTCGCCGGTGGCCTGGTGGTGCATGCCACGGCGGGCATTTCGTCGCTGGTTATCGTCAAGGCGCTGGGCGCGCGGAACGGCTTCCCCGGCGAGGTTTCGCCGCCGCATAACCCGGGCATGGTCGCCATGGGAGCCTGCATGCTGTGGGTCGGCTGGTTCGGCTTCAACGGCGGTTCGGCCCTGGCTGCCAACGGAAGCGCCGGCATGGCGCTGACCGTCACCCATATCGCCGCCGCCACGGCGTCGCTGGTATGGATGCTCATCGAGTGGAAGAAGTACGGCAAGCCGTCCCTGGTCGGCCTCGTCACCGGCACCATCGCGGGCCTTGCCACCATCACCCCTGCATCGGGCTTCGTCGGCCCCATCGGCGCGCTGATCATCGGCGTCGCCGCCGGCTTCATCTGCTTCAAGATGGTGCAGGTGGTGAAACAGGCCTGGAAGCTCGACGATTCCCTCGACGTGTTCGCCGTTCACGGCGTCGGGGGCTCCCTGGGAACCATTCTGGTCGCGTTCCTCTGCGCGCCGGCTTTCGGCGGCCTGGGCCTGCCCGAGGGCAAGACCATGATCGATGCGCTTGGCGTGCAGGCCACGGGGCTGGTCGCCACCGTGGTGTGGTCGGCGGTCGCCACTTTCGTCCTGGTCAAGGTCACGGCCGGGCTTACCGGCGGCATCCGCGTGCGCGAGGACGACGAGCTGGAAGGCCTGGACATCACCGTCCATGGTGAGACCGCGTACAGGCTCGACTGACGTGCTATAAAGGGCGGAGCAGGGGTGCTCCGCCCGCAGGCCCCCGACAGACAGAATGCAGAGACATTAGGAGAGGCAACATGAAGTTCGTCATGGCGGTGATCAAACCGCACAAGCTGGACGCCGTCCGCGAGGCGCTGGGCGCCGCCGGCGTCGAGGGCATGACCGTCTCGGAAGTCAAAGGCTACGGCCGCCAGCGCGGGCAGACGGAAATCTACCGTGGCGCCGAATACCAGGTCCATTTCCTGCCCAAGGTGAAGATCGAGATCGCCGTGGCCGACGACAAGGCGGCCGAGGTGGTCGAGGCCATCAAGGCGGCTGCCAACACCGGCAAGATCGGCGACGGCAAGGTCTTCGTCTACGACCTGGAAAGCGCCGTGCGCATCCGCACCGGCGAACAGGACAACGACGCGCTGTAACCGTAAACCCGGAGCGGGCCCCGGGCCCGCGACGACGCGTTTGCGTGACCAGGAAGCCCGCTGCGCCCCGCGCGCGCCCGGGCCGGGGAGGATACGACCAGATGCCCCGTTTCGCCGCCAATATCGGCTGGTTGGCCCAGGAAGTGCCCATGCTGGAACGGTTCCGGCTGGTCCGCGACCTGGGCTTCACCGCCGTGGAATGCCCTCTGCTCTATGGGCACGACGCGGACGCGCTGGCCGAAGCCTGCAAGGAGGCGGCGCTCGAGTTCCTGATGTTCAACTCGCCCCCCGGCAAGCACGAGGGTGAATACGGCATCGCCGGCCTGAAGGGCCGCAAGGGCGAATTCCAGGACACCATCGCCAGAGCGATCCGCTACGCCAAGGCCCTGGACACAACTTACCTGCACGTGTTGGCCGGATGGCAACTGGGCGACTGGGACCGCAAGGCCGCCTTCGGCGTCTTCATCGACAACCTGAAATGGGCCTGCCCGGTGCTGGCCGAGGCCGGGTTGACCGCCCTGATCGAGCCCATCAACACCCATGCCCGGCCGGGCTATCTGGTGCAGACGACCTGGGAGGCCCAGCGCGTCGTCGACACCGTGAAGGCGGCCGGGCACAAGAACATCGGCATACAGTACGACTTCCACAACGCGCAGATCATGGAGGGTGACCTGGCGCGCACCTTCGAGGCGCACCTGCCGTCCATCCTGCACGTGCAGATCGCCGGCAATCCCGGCCGCACCCCGCCGGATGAGGGCGAGATCGCCTATCCGTTCGTCTTCGACCTCGTCGATCGCCTGGGCTACACGGGCTGGATCGGCTGCGAATACACACCCCACGACAAGTCCAAGCCCGGCGCCACCAAGGCGTCCCTGAAATGGGCCGAGGCCTACGGGCTGGGTTGACCGGCCCGGCCTAGGCCTTTGCGTCATTCCCCGCGATCAGGTTGGCGAGTTCCCGGGCCCCCGGCGCCAGGGTCTGGCCGCGCAGGGTAATGATGCCGACGCGCCGGGTCAGGCCCGGGTGCTTGATGCGTGCCGCCCAGTAGGCCCCGTCGCGCGACGGCGGCACGGCGGTTTCCGGCAGGATCGCCGCGCCCAGGCCCTGTTCCGCCATGGAGATCAGCGTCTGGTGGTGCAGCATCTCGTAGTGCGGCACCAGGGTCATGCCGAGGGACTGGAAGGCGCTTTCCAACTGGATGCGCGTGCGCGACGGCAGGGGCAGGGCCAGGATCGTCTCCTCCGCCAGTTCTCCCAGGGGGATATCCTTTCTGCCCGCCAGCCGGTGGCCCGCGGCGACGACGGCCGAATAGCCGTCGGCCAGGAACTGGCGGAACTCGAACTCGCGCGGCACCTTCTCGACCGGCCCGACGCCGAAGTCGGCGTCACCCCGGCGCAGGATGTCCAGGATATTCGCGGCGTAGGCCTCGCGCACGTGGACGGTGATGTTGGGGTTCTTGTCGCGGAAGCGGGCAAGGATCGTGGGCAGGCGCGTCGCCGCGAAGCTGGGGGCCGAGGTCAGCAGCACGCGTCCGCGGCTCATCGAGGCCTCGTCGTGGAAAGTGCGGACGATGTCCTCCAATCCGTCCAGGATGCGGCCCGTGCGACGGTACAGGTTCTCTCCGGCTTCGGTCAGGCGGATCGAGCGCGTGGTACGGTGGAACAGCGGCACGCCCAGGTGCGCCTCCAGCAGCTTGATGTGCGCCGTCACCGCGGACTGGCTCAGGTTCAGGCTTTCCGATGCGCGGCGAAAGCCGTTGTGCTCCGCCACGGCGACGAAAATCTCCAGTTGTTTGAGGGTCATGGGGAGCATTTTTATTGATCTCTTTTAAAGATTAATCGCACAGATATTTCTATTGGTTCTATCACAAATCTTATGATGTAGTCGCCCATCGAATTGGATATCCGCGCCGCCCCTCGCGCGCGGCGGAAACGCATGGAGGAAACCAGACGATGACGGGCATCACCCGACGGCTTGCCGAATTCGCGGCTGGCCTGACCTACGACAAACTTCCGGCCGAAGTCGCGGCCCGCACCAAGCTGCTGATTCTCGACACCGCGGGTATCATGGTGCGCGCGCGCCACGACGCGGAAAGCACGGACAGCCTCGTTCGCGCCGTGGAACGCCTGGGCCTGGTGTCGGGCAACTGTTCGGTGCTCGGCGACGGGCGCGGCTACGTGCCCTCGGCGGCGGCCCTGGTCAACGGCTCGCTGGCGCACTCGCTGGACTTCGACGACACCCATGCCGAGGCCTCGCTGCATTCCTCGGCGCCCATCGTGCCGGCGGTCCTGGCGGCGGCGGAAATGACCGACGCCTCGGGCAAGGACGTCATTACCGCCTGCGTCGTCGGCTACGAGATTCAGATCCGCCTCGCCAAGTCGCTGGTGCCCAAGGATCATTACGACCGCGGCTACCACCCGACGGCGACCTGCGGCGTCATGGCGGCGTCGGCGGCGGCGGGCAAGATCCTGGGACTCGACGCCGACGGCATTGAAAGCGCCCTCGGCATCGCGCTCTCACAGGCCGCCGGCTCCATGCAGTTCCTCGCCGACGGGGCCTGGACCAAGCGCTCCCACGTCGGGCAGGCGGCGCAGAACGGGCTGACTTGTGCGACCCTGGCGGCCGAGGGCTTCAAAGGCCCGAAACAGGCCATCGAGGGCAAATGGGGCTTCCTCCATTCCCTGTCGCCCAACGCCCAGCCGGACAAGGCCACGGCGGGTCTGGGCTCTTATTGGGAGACCATGGCCCTCGGCGTGAAGCCTTATCCCAGCTGTCGCTACTCCCATGCGGCGCTGGACGCCATCCGCCAGCTGATGACCGAGCACGACATCGCGGCGGACAGTGTCGAGAGCGCCACCGTGGGCCTGCCGGAGACCGGCTGGAAGATCATCGGCGACAGCGACGCCGTGAAGCAGAACCCCAAGTCCATCGTCGACGGGCAGTTCTCCATGCCGTTCTGCGCCGCGGTGGCGCTGCGCACGGGCAACATGGTGTGGGACGACTACCGCGCCCATTTGAAGGACGCCGAAACCCTGAACCTGGCGCGGCGCATCAACACGGTGGTCGATCCGGACGCCGAGGCCGCCTTCCCCGACAACATGGCGGGCAAGGCGACGGTGCGCCTGAAGTCGGGCGAGGTTTACGAGCGCTTCGTCGAGATACCCAAGGGCGAGCCCAAGAACTTCATGGACCAGGCCGAGTTCCGCGCCAAGTTCGACGGCCTCTGCGCGCCCTACATGTCCCAGGCCGGGATGGAGAAGTTCGCCGGCGCCCTGCTGTCGCTTGAGGAAGCGAACAGCCTGCGTTCGGTCCTCGCGCTCAGCCACGGAGATGCCTGATCGATGGTTGCCGAAGCAAAACAGGTCGGGCCCAACCGCTATCGCGAGTCCTATGGCCGCTACCTCGAGGACTTCAAGGTCGGCGACGTCTACGAGCACCGCCCCGGGCGCACCATCACGGAAAGCGACAACACCTGGTTCACGCTCTTGACCATGAACCAGCACCCGCTGCACTTCGACAAGGAATACGCCAAGGCGAGCGAGTTCGGCCGGCCGCTGGTCAATTCATGCCTGACGCTGTCCATCGTCGCCGGCATGAGCGTCTCCGACGTCAGCCAGAAGACCATCGCCAACCTGGGCTGGAACGACATCAAGATGCCGTCGCCGGTGTTCGTCGGCGACACGCTTTATGCCGAAAGCGAGGTGCTGTCGATCCGCGAAAGCAAGTCGCGCCCGACCCAGGGCATCGTCACCATCCGCACCACGGCGATCAAGCAGGACGGCTCGGTGGTCATGACCTACGAGCGCACCATGCTGATCCCCAAGCGCGGCCATGCGGTCGACGACAAAGCGAACTACTAGTAGCAAATCCTGAGCGGTCGACGACCGCGACGGTGATTTGCGGCAACAATAGGAACGGAAGTTACGAATATGGCCCCCGACGCGGCATCCGCCCAGGACCTGAGCGAGGAAGAACGCATCATCCTCGCTTCCGTCGACAAGTTCATCGAACAGGACGTGCGGCCGCATGCCCACAAGCTGGAGGCGGCGGACGAATACCCCCGGGACATCGCCGACAAGCTGGCGGAGATGGGGCTGATGGGGGCGACCATCGGCGAGGAGTACGGCGGCCTGGGCCTGTCGGCCTCGACCTACACCAAGATCGTCGAGAAGGTCTCGTCGTGTTGGATGTCCGTGTCGGGCATCTTCAACTCGCACCTGATCGCGGCCGCGGCGGTCGAGCGTTTCGGCACCGAGGAGCAGAAGCGCCATTGGCTGCCCAAGATGGCGTCGGGCGAAATGCGCGGCGGCATCGCCCTGACCGAACCCGATTGCGGTACCGACCTGCAGGCAGTGCGCACGACCGCCAAAAAGGACGGCAACGAATACGTCCTCAACGGCAACAAGATGTGGATCACCAACTGCATCCAGGGAAATTTTCTGGCCGTGCTGGCCAAGACGGACCCGGAGGCCGAGCCGCGCCACAAGGGCATGAGCCTGATCCTGGTCGAGAAGGGCGCGGGCTACAGGACGTCCAAGCTGCACAAGCTCGGCTACAAGGGCATCGACACGGGCGAGGTGGTGTTCGACAACACCCGGGTGCCGCTGACCAACCTGGTCGGGCCGGACGAGGGCAGGGGATTGCAGCAGATTCTCGGCGGCCTGGAACTGGGCCGCATCAACGTCGCCGCGCGCGGCGTCGGGGTCGCCCGGGCGGCGCTCGATGACGCCGTGGCCTATGCCCTCGACCGCAAGACATTCGGCAGGCCCATCGCCGAGCACCAGGCGATCCAGATCAAGCTGGCCGACATGGCGACGCGGGTAGAGGCCGCGCGCCTGTTGGTGGAAAGCGCGGCCCGCGCCTACGACTCAGGCGCTCGCTGCGACATGGAGGCCGGCATGGCCAAGCTGTTCGCCACCGAGGCGGCGCTTGAGAACGCCATCGAGGCCATGCGCATCCACGGCGCATACGGCTATTCCAAGGAGTACAACGTGGAGCGTTATTTCCGCGACGCCCCGCTGCTTTGCATCGGCGAGGGCACCAACGAACTGCAGCGTATCATCATCGCCCGGCAATTGGCCGAACGGTACAAGGGATGAGCATGCTGGCTCTTGAAGGCGTGCGCGTCCTTGCCGTCGAGCAGTACGGCGCCGGACCCTTCGGTACCCAGTTCCTGGCCGACGCCGGGGCCGAGGTCATCAAGATCGAGGCGCCCGGGGAGGGGGATTATGCCCGCGCTCTGGGGCCTCATTTCTTCGACAACGGCGACAGCCAGTTCTGGCATTCCTTCAACCGCAACAAGAAAAGCCTGACGCTCGATCTGAAAAAGCCCGAGGGCCAGGCCGTGTTCCGCGATCTGGTCGCGACGGCCGATGCGGTCGCCAGCAACTCGCGCGGGGACGTCGCGGAACGCCTGGGCCTGACCTATGCGCAGCTTGCGGACGTGAACCCGACGATCGTCTGCGCGCACCTCTCGGCCTATGGGCGGACGGGCTCGCGGGCGTCCTGGCCGGGCTTCGACTTCCTGATGCAGGCGGAGGCCGGGCATTTCTCGGTGACTGGGGAACCGGGCAGCCCGCCGACGCGATTGGGATTGTCCGTGGTCGATCTCGCCACCGGCCTGGGCCTTGCGTTCGCGGTCGCATCCGGCATCGTCGGCGCGCGGGCGACTGGCAAGGGGCAGGACCTGGATACCTCGCTGTTTCACATGGCGCACATGCTGAACGTCTACACGGCCACCTGGTACCTGAACGCGGGCCATGTGCAGGGCCGCACGGCGCGCTCGGGCCATGCGTCGCTGGTGCCCTGCCAGCTCTATCGGACTAAGGACGGCTGGGTCTACATCATGTGCAACAAGGAGAAGTTCTGGCCGGCGCTATGCGACGCCATCGGCGAGCCCGGCTGGGCCACGGACGAACGCTTCCGCACCTTCCGGGAGCGCCTGGCCAACCGGGAGCTAGTGCAGGAACTGTTGGACGAACGCCTGAGCGAGCGCACGACCGCCGAGTGGCTGAAGATATTTTCCGGAGTCGTCCCGTCGGCGCCGGTCTACGACCTGGCGCAGGCGCTGGACAATCCCGTTGTTGCCGAACAGGGCATCGTCCAGGACCTGGAACTCGCGGGCCACGGCCCGATCCGCATGGTCGACACGCCCGTGCGCTCGGCCACGCCGACGCCCGCCCATCCGGCCTCGTCCTTGGGGGCGGACACGGAAAAGATCCTCTCCGGCCTGGGCTACGACAAGAATCGTCTCGCCCAACTGCGCAAAGCGGGGGTAATCTAGGCGGCAGAAGAAGGGGGGCATTGTCTGATAAGAAGACCACCGGGAGGATGCCACCTTGGGCCAAACAATCAGTGAAAAGATCCTCGCCCGCGCCTCGGGCAAGGAGAGGGTCAAACCTGGCGATATCGTAACGTGCAAGGTCGACATGGCGATGATGCACGACTCGTCGGGGCCGCGCGTCGCCGGCAGGCGCCTGGACGAGATCGGCGTGCCGGTGTGGGACATGGACAGGCTGGTGGTCATCACCGACCACTACGTGGGATATGACACCGACGAGAGCCGAGCCATCCAGGAGCTGTGCGACGACTGGTGCAAATCCCATGGCGTGAAGCACTACATCCGCCAGGAAGGCATCTGCCACATCGTGCTGCCGCAGCACGGCCATGTGAAGCCGGGCACCTTCTGCGTCGGCGCGGACAGCCATTCGACCACGGCGGGAGCCTTCGGCGCCTTCATGGTCGGCATCGGGGCGACGGAAATGACCGGAGTTCTGGCGACGGGCGAGATCTGGGTCCGCGTGCCCGAGAACGTGCGCATGGAGGTCACGGGCGCCCTCAAGCCCGGTGTCGCCGCCAAGGACGTGATCCTGAAGATCTGCGGCGACCACGGCATCATGGGTTTCGGCTACCAGGTGGTGGAGTTCAGCGGCGACGGCGTTGCCGCCATGTCGGCCCAGGACCGCATGACCCTGACCAACATGGCGGCCGAAATCGGCGCCAAGACGGGCATCATCGCGCCCGACGCCAAGACGGCCGCCCTGCTGGCCGAGTGGGGCGTGCCGGGGGTCAACCCGGACGACTGGCAGTCCGATCCGGACGCCGGGTACGTGAAGCGTCTGACTGTGGACGGCGACGCCCTGGCGCCGCAGGTCGCGGCGCCGCACAGTCCGGAGAACGCCGACGACGTCACGGCCTACAGGAACGTCAAGCTGGGCCAGGCCTACCTGGGAGCTTGCACGGGGGCCAAGCTCGAGGACCTGCGCATGGCGGCCGAAGTCGTCAAGGGCAGGAAAGTCGCATCCGGCACGCGCTTCCTGGTGGCCCCCTCGTCCGTGCGGATGCGCGAACAGGCGGCCAAGGAAGGCACCCTGAAGATCCTGGAGGACGCCGGGGCGCAGATCCTGCAATCGGGCTGCGGCGGTTGCATCGGCCTGGGGGCCGCGCGCCTGGACGACGGCATGACGGGTATCTCCTCGACCAACCGCAACTTCGTCGGTCGCGCCGGCCCGGCGGGAACCAAGCTCTACCTCGCCTCGCCCTACACGGTGGCGGCCTCCGCCATCGCTGGCGAGATCGCCGACCCGCGCGACATGCTCTGATCCAGGAGGACCAATCAATGATCCAGAAAGGCAAGGCCTGGAAGTTCGGGGCCAACATCGACACCGATCTGATCGCGCCGATCCAGGCGCTGAAACGGGAAAAGCCCGAGGAGGGCTACGTCCACTGCCTGCAGGATGTGGACCCCGATTTCGCGAAGAACTGCCGGACCGGCGACATCTTCGTCGCCGAGGAGAACCTGGGAATCGGATCAAGCCGTGAATGGGCGCCGCACTACCTGCGGCTTTGCGGTATCCGCCTTCTGCTGGCCAAGTCCTATGCCCGCATCTTCTACCGCAACTGCTTCAACCTGGCCCTGCCGGCGCTGGTGTGCGCCGAGACGCACCGTATTTCCGCCGGCGACGAGCTTGAGGTCGACCCGCTGAAGGGCGAGGTCCGCAACCTGACCAAGGGCGAGAGCTATACCTGCGACACGGTGCCCGAGCACCTGATGCGGATCGTCGCCGACGGCGGGCTGCTGGAGCACCTGAAGAAGAAATTCAAGAAGGCAAGTTGATCCATGACCGAAGCGACCTACCTGGAAGCGGAGGACGTCCGCGACCGCATTCTGTCCGGCGAGGAAGTCGCCATCCTGGATATCCGCGAATGGGGGGTGTTCGGTGACGGCCATATGCTGTTCGCCGTCAGCTGCCCGCTCAGCCACCTGGAAACCCGCATCGACGACTTCGTGCCGCGCAAGGACACGCCCGTCGTCCTGTGCTCCGAGGGCAAGGCCGACCGGCATCTGGTCGACCTGGGGGCCGAGCGCCTGATCGCCTGGGGCTACACGGACGTGAACATCCTGGCCGGCGGGCTCGACGCCTGGAACCAGGCGGGGTTCGAGGTGTTTTCGGGCGTCAACGTACCGTCCAAGGCGTTCGGCGAGTTCGTCGAGCATGCCTACGACACGCCGCGCATCCCGCCCGAGGAACTGAAGGCCATGATGGACCGGGGCGAGAAGATGATCGTCCTCGATTCCCGGCCCATGTCGGAATACCGCAAGATGAACATCCCGACGGGCATCGACTGCCCGGGGGCGGAACTGGCCTATCGCGTCCACGACCTGGCGCCGGACCCGGACACCACCGTCGTGGTCAACTGCGCCGGGCGCACGCGCTCCATCATCGGCGCGCAGTCGCTGATCAACGCGGGCATCCCCAACCGTGTGGTGGCGCTGGAAAACGGCACCATGGGCTGGCACCTGGCGGGCTATCAGCTTGAATACGGCAACGAGCGCCGATTTCCGGACCTCTCGGAAGGGGGGCGGGCCAAGGCCGAGGCCGTGCGGGAGCGGGTCGCGAAACGCTTCGGCGTGCCGTCCTGCGACCACGACCAGTTGGCCGCCTGGCGGGCCGAGGAAGGCCGCACGACCTATCTGTTGGACGTGCGCAATCTCGAGGAGTTCACGGCCGGCCATCTGAAGGGCAGCCGCCACGCGCCCGGCGGGCAACTGGTCCAGGCCTGGGACCGCTACGTCGCCGTGCTGGGATCGCGCATCGTGCTGGTGGACGACGACGGTGTGCGCGCGACCATGACGGCGAGCTGGCTGATCCAGATGGGCTGGCCAGAGGTCTACGTGCTGGAGAACGCCCTGGAGGGGCAGGCCCTGGTACGCGGCCCGCACCGGCCGCACATTCACGGCCTGGACGGCGTTCAGGCCGCGACCGTTACCGACATTCCCGAGGCCGCGGTGGTCATCGACCTGGCCGACAGCCTGACCTATCGCGACGGACATATTCCGGGCGCCTGGTTCGCCGTGCGGGCGCGCCTGAAGGATTCGATCGGGAAGATCCCCGACGCGGAGGTGACGGTCCTGACTTCGCCCGACGGC
>Ga0210019_1001766_pt1 | contig 22274 bp, 26 predicted proteins | sample CryGeyCG2114_020_2_FD_183969 | JGI IMG/M metagenome (GOLD analysis project Ga0210019, IMG submission 183969) | Groundwater microbial communities from aquifer - Crystal Geyser CG11_big_fil_rev_8/21/14_0.20 (SPAdes) (version 2) | ecosystem: Environmental > Aquatic > Deep subsurface > Groundwater ...
TTATCACGGTCAAAAAGCCGGCTTGCTCCGCTTGATTTTTTGACAAATATTTCGCGCACCTGCACGCGCTCAAATGTGGTGAAGCGCCCGCCGCAATTTCCACATTCACGGCGGCGGCGTACGGAAGAGCCGTCATCGGTGATGCGGGAATCTTTAACTTGCGTATCTTCATTTCCGCAAAATGGGCAATGCATAATTAGTGACCAGAGTTTAGTTGTTAGAGCTTAGTAGCTCTTTTTTCACCCGAACTCAACTCTAAACTCTCTAGGCATGAATCTTAACTCTAAGAAAGAATAATAAATCTTGTCACAAAAGCGCAATATCTGGTTGCTATAGCTTTTTGTAGATACTTACAATAATTAACAAAAGGAGAATCTCATGGGTGATAACAATGAAGAACAATATCCACAATATCCCACCTCAGTCAGGGGTTATGAAGATAATCTAATCTTTTATGCAATGCATATCTCAGTTGGCGATGGATATTTGAAAATAAAAGATGCGGTAGAAGCTGTAAAAGAAAATCCTAGCGATGAAAATAAGAAAGCACTAGATGAAAAGATTAAAGGTTTAGATCCTGTTCAGAAAAGAGCATTTGATATGGGTACGCATACGCTGATACCAACGAAGATTTTTACTGAGGGTCAGGAAGCTTTGCTGGATTTCAAGCCCGGTGAGAATCCAGAAGGCGTTAAGGCTATTAATGAGTCGATAGAGAGGTTGAAAAAGAATGGCGAGAAATTCCCTGAGTCCAACCCAGAAGCATTTGCGCAGGCTGATGCTTTGCTGGGGAAGGGTGAAATTACTGTGCCTAGCATTAATGCAAAGCAAGGGCAAAAAGCTGAAAAAGCGCCAGAATAGCGAAGCTGTTATTAGAAGAGTTTGCTAGGGCAAGTCTCTAATAAATCGGGAATTCTTTGCAGAGTTCACGGACGATTTTCACGGTTTTTTCTTCGATTTCGTGGTTATCTTCGTTGTTGGTTGCGAGTCCATCAAGCACATCGGCGATTAAATGCCCGATTTTCCTGAATTCCTCAACCCCGAAGCCGCGTGTTGTTCCTGCCGGAGTTCCCAGTCTTACACCGGAAGTGATGAAAGGTTTTTCCGGATCGAACGGGATTGCATTTTTATTGCAAGTTAGTCCGGCGCGCTCAAGGCTTTCCTCGGCATCTTTTCCGGTCAGACCTTTCGGGCGCAAATCCACGACAACCAAATGCGAATCCGTGCCACCTGTTGTAATTGCCAAGCCGCGCTCAACCAGAACTTCACCAAGGGCAATTGCGTTATCAATAACTCTCTGTCCATACACCTTAAAACTTGGGTCGAGAGCTTCTTTAAAGGCAACAGCTTTGGCTGCAACGCAGTGCATCAAAGGGCCGCCCTGCAAACCAGGGAATACGGCTGAGTTGATTTTCTTGGCTAATTCTTCGCTATTGGTCAGAATCATGCCGCCGCGTGGGCCGCGCAATGTCTTATGAGTCGTGGTTGTGACTATATCAGCATGTGGAATAGGCGAAGGATATGTTCCTGCGGCGACTAATCCGGCGAAATGCGCCATATCAACCATCAAAAAAGCCCCTACAGAATCAGCAATTTTGCGGAAACGGGCAAAATCTATTTGGCGCGGATAGGCTGAGCCACCGGCAATAATCAATTTTGGCTGATTATCCTTGGCAAGGCGTTCAACCTCATCATAATCAATCAGATTTGTATCTTGTGTAACGCCATATTGCACGGCGTTGAACCATTTTCCGCTTTGCGCCGGAGCTGCTCCATGCGTTAAATGCCCGCCAGAAGCAAGTGACATCCCTAAAATCGTATCACCCGGTTGCAAAAGCGCCAGAAAAACAGCACCATTTGCCTGCGCGCCGGAATGTGGCTGAACATTGGCGAAAGCTGCGCCGAAAAGCTCCTTTGCACGTTCAATTGCCAGTGTTTCTACCACGTCATTATATTCGCAACCGCCATAATAACGTTTGCCCGGATAACCTTCCGCATATTTATTGGTGAAAACCGTGCCCAAAGCCTGAATAACCGCAGTACTGGCGATATTTTCCGATGCAATCAGCTCAATTTGGTTTTGCTGGCGTGAAAGTTCACCTTCCAGCGCGGTAAAAACCTGTGGGTCAGCTTGTTCGAGATTTGATTTAAAAAAGTCTATATTTGATTTCATTTTAGCTACAGCGTTGGACATTGTTCCTCTTTAAGGTTTGCTTTTATATTTATTATGAGCCGATGTTTCTATACCTTATTTGCCAGTTTTGCAACTCTATATTCATCCTTCATACACATCTTTGCGGTGCTGAATGGTTGTGACGATGACCTTCTCATCTTCAATTCTGTATATAATCCGATAATCGCCAACTCTCAATCTTCTGAGTCCAATTAAGTTATGGCGCAACGGTTTGCCGAATTTTATCGGATTGCTGGCTAATTTTGATTCAATTTCCTTCAATATTCGGATCAGGGCGGGTTTTGGGAGTTTGCGGATTTGTTTCTCGAAAGCTTTGTTATCGGGGAAAATAATCTGATAATCTGACATCGGGCTGTGATTCACAATTAGTTGAGATATTTGCTTTTAAAATCTTCAACTCCAATGAAATTCCCATTTTCCTCTGCTATCATTTGCTCGGCAAGCTTGGACATATTAAAATCCTCATCATACTTCATCGCTTCCATAAGCAGCGTTTTTGCAGCACTGGCAACGCTTTCCTGTGTACGCTCAGCATAATCGGCAATGTCTTTATACATTTGCTCGCTTACAGTGATGTTGATTCTTGGCTTATTTGTCGGCATGGGTAGAAGTGTAACACTTCTGTGCCAATTTGTCAACTCTTTCTGCATGTCTGCCACCTTCAAAATCTGTGGTGAGGAAAGCATTAACAATATCTATCGCCGTGTGCAGGTCGGTTAGGCGTTCACCGAGGGCGAGCATATTTGCATCATTGTGCTGGCGGGCGAGGGTGGCATCTTCTGGCGTGCGGCATAATGCGCAGCGGATTTTCGGGTTACGATTAGCGGCAATGGAAATTCCGATACCCGAACCGCAAATGATAATTCCGCAATCAGCCTCGCCATTAGCAACTTTCTCGGCGGCTTTATAGCCAAAATCCGGATAATCGGCGCGCTCTTCGGAATCTGTGCCGACATCAATCATCTCATGCTCTTCGAGAAAGGCTTTTAGCTTTTCTTTGAGTTTAAACCCTGCATGGTCACTGCCGAATACAATTTTCTTCATATGGATTTATTAAATGAGATAATCGGAAAATACAAGAAATGAGTTTAATCTTTCTTTAACATAAACCGATTAAGAATATTCCTGATGACAGATTTTTTAATGTTTGCTGCAATTTTTATAATCGGCTCGGTTTTCGGTAGTTTTATCACTGCTGCAAGCTGGCGATTGCCGCGTGAAGAAGATATGCTGAAAACGCGCTCGCAATGCCCAAAGTGCAAAGCCACTCTCAAAATTCCTGATTTAATCCCGATTTTTAGCTGGCTGCTCTCACGCGGAAAATGCCGCTATTGCAAAAGCAAAATCTCCCCGCGCTATGTGCTGACGGAAATCATCACCGGACTTCTATTTGTGGCTTTATGCTGGAAATTCGGGTTAAGTGCGGAATTCCTGATATTCGCCGGATTGGGCGTGGCGTTGCTTATCCTGATTATCAGCGATTTTGAAACATATATTATCCCCGATAGCACAACAATTGCAACAATTGCGCTGGGTCTGATATATCAATACCGCATTGGTGCAGATTGGTTCGATATGCTTTATGGTGTTGGCGCGGGAGTGGGAATTATGCTGGCACTGCGCTACGTATTCTATTGGGCACTAAAGCGCGAAGCACTGGGCTGGGGTGATATCAAATTTATGGTGGGAGTGGGGATATGGCTGGGCTTTCCGCCGCTAGCATTCTTCATGATTATATCAGGGGTAATCGGTATTGTAATCGGCGTTATATGGAAAATTCTATTTAATAGTGAGGAGTTTCCTTTTGGGCCGTCACTGGCTATCACTCTGTATTTTATGGTAATTTTTCCAGAGATTCATCAGGCTTTATTATGCGGTTTTTGCAGCTAAAATAACACAGTGCCGGAGTTTTACCGCTTTGACTCGCCAATTTGATAAAAAACAAATGTCTATATTTTCTGAATGGTTAAGATAAGACAAATATATATTGAGAGTGTTTTGAAAATGAAGAAAATCGGAATTTTATTTGTGGGCTTGTGTTTTATTGTAAGTTGTTCCGGTGGTATGGAAGACCTTGCAAGTAAGGATAAGCTTGATCGTTACGGTAAGTTGAGTCGCGATGATTACAAAGATCAGCTCGTTCCGGAAAGCAAGCCGATTACTAAAATTGAAACTAAAGCGCCACCAATTCCAAAAGTGCAAGATGTGCTGATGAAGCCGCAGCCGCCAAAACTTGGTGTGAACAAAATTGTATCGCTTTCAATCACTGAAGATGTGCCGCTAAAAGACGTTTTCATCGAGCTTTCAAGGCTTGCTGATATTGATATTGAGGTTGACCCGGGCATTGAGGGTGGAGTGATTTTTAAGGCAAAAGACAAGCCTTTTTCTGAGGTAGTTGAACGCCTTGCTGATTTAGCAGGGCTGAAATATTCAATGGAAGGTGGAACTCTGCGTATTGAGCGTGATTTGCCTTATATAGAAAATTATCCGGTGAATTTTATCAATATGGTGCGCAGTAGTTCGGGCGGGATGAACGTTAGCGCCGATATCTTATCTGCCGGTTCGGTTACAGGTGATGGTGTTACTAGCGGTTCTAACAATGACATCACGGTTACTGCCGATGGTGATATCTGGGCTTCGGTAGAAACTGGCCTTGCCGCAATTATTGCTGGTGAGGAGGGAGAAAATAATTTTGTAGATATCAACCGTCAGGCATCTCTGGTAACTGTTCGCACAAATGCAGCGAATCATGAGAGGGTGAATGCATATCTCAATTACGTAAAAACATTTTATGCTCAGCAAGTTCTCATCGAGGCAAAGATTGTTGAAGTCCAGCTTGCAGACCAGTTTAGAAGCGGTATTGACTGGAGCTTTGTTGATGGAACTGCCAATCAGGGTATTGTAATTAATAGTGGCTATACGGGTGGTAATCCGATTGCTGATGCGGTTAATAATATTACTACAATCGCGTTTGGCAGAAGTGATGGTGATATCACCGGAGCGATTGAGCTGGCAGAAGTTTTCGGTACAACCAGAACCTTGTCTAGCCCGCGCATTATGGCGCTGAATAATCAGGCTGCGGTGCTTACATTCGTGCGTAACAAAATTTATTTCGATATTGAGCTGGAAGAGGAAGAGGAAGAGGATGATAGCGGAACAACCACAACCACTCTGAATATCAGCTCTAGCCCGATTGCGATTCCTATCGGAGTAATTCTGAACATGCAGGCGATGATTGATACAAAAAATAATGAAGTCATCATGAATGTACGTCCAACCTTATCACGTCTTTTCGGCGATGGTGTTCCTGACCCGCAAGTGGCATTGCTGGCTCGCTCGTTCGGGGTTGAAGATACTATCCAGAATATTGTGCCGGAAGTAGAAGTGCGTGAGATGGATTCTATATTCAGAATCAGAAACGGTGAAGTTATGGCGATTGGCGGGATGATTGAAGAAAGAACCGAAAACACCGATAGTGGTTTGCCATATGTTAGTGATATTCCATTGTTGGGGAATGCATTTAAGAGCGTAGACAAAGAAACGGTAGCAGTTCAAACGGTGATTTTCCTGAAAGCGACAATTGTTCCAAGTTATGGAGTGGATGAATTGGATCAGAATTTCTATAATAAATTCACCAATGACCCGCGTCCCCTAAAGTTTTAATCTGATTTTTTAATTTAAACGGTGAATAAATAATATGAAGAATCTTGTAAGATATATACTTCTCACAGCGCAAAGAGATTTCCTCTTCCTCGGTTTGGCATTGGCGATGATTTGTGCGGCCAGCCTTGGTATCTTTCTTGGCAGCAATGCACTTTCCGAGCAAATACAAATGTCGATGGTATATGCTGCCGGTGCAGTGCGTTTAGTGATGATATTGGGTTTAGTGATTTTCACCGCTTTCAGCATTCGCCGTTTTTTTGAAAATCGCGAGATAGATTTGATGTTAGTACGCCCCATTTCACGCGTGAAATTCATCTTTGCATTCTGGGTTGGGTTCAGTCTGATTGCGCTGGCATTTGTACTATTCACTTCAATCTTATTTTATTTCTTCACCGTGCCAAATCTTGAAGGCTTCGTGATATGGAGCTTGAGCCTGCTCCTTGAAACAATTATGGTGTTGGCATTGGTAATGACGGCTTCGTTGATATTGAAAAGCGCCGTAAGCGCTGTGATGATGACGCTGGGATTTTATGTGCTTTCAAGAATGTCCGGGTTTATCCTGATGATTGTCACTAAACCCGGTTCAAACGGCTTTTTTGACAATGCGTTTTTGTCATTCTCCTCATTAATTCCGCGCATGGATTTTTTCGGCAAAACTGAATGGTTGGTTTATGGCGTTGAAAATCAGAGCGAAATAGGTTTGTTCGCAATGCAGGCGGCAATTTATATCCCGCTATTGCTGGCGCTTGCAATAATCGATTTTAAGAAGAAAGAATTCTAATGCCTAAAATTCTGCTCGTCATATTTTTGGTTCTGCAATTCATGTTTTGGTCAAGCACCAATCAAATAAAGCCGAATCTCTCCATTATGCCGCCATTCCCAAGTAAGGAGGAGGTGGCCGCGCTTTCATTCGGTGATGACCAGATGTATTTCCGCATTCTTGCCCTGCAATTGCAAATGATGGGCGATACTTTCGGCAGAACAACTCCGTTGAAAGATTATGATTATCCGCTACTTAATAAATGGTTCTTATTGCTTGATACGTTGGACTGGGAATCAAATTTTGTGCCGTCAATTGCGGCTTATTATTTCAGCAGAACGCAACATCCGCCCGATGTGGTCTATGTGGTGGATTATCTTGAGAAGCATTCAATGGTCAATCCTGAGAAGAAATGGTGGTGGTTGTCACAGGCGATATACCTCACCAATTCGGTGTTGGGTGATAAGGAAAGAGCGCTGAAATATGGGCGTGTTTTGCGCAAGGTAAAAACCACAATTCCGATGTGGGCAAGACAGATGGAAGTTTTCCTGCGTGAAGATTTGGGCGAGAATGAAGAGGCAGAAACTGTAATGTGCGAGATTTTTGAAAATGCGGCGGATATTCCTGAGTTTGAGATGAACTTCATGTTATATTTCTTTGAGGAACGCCTAAAAACCGTAAATGATGCTAATCTTGAGGAAATTGCCAAACGCTGCGCGATGATTTCAATGATGGAAGAAAGGAGAAGCAGAATTGAGCAGGAATATAATCTTGATGACGATAGTCTGGATGGGCATCTGGATAATATACCTCAAGATAATCTGCACCTTTAAGATGCTACTCAGTAATCGGCTGCCAATTATCCCCAGTTACGAAGATTTTCTGCTCACCAGTGCTATTTTTGGCGGAGAGCAAAATCGGCACATCTGATGTTTTGAAGTGGCTTTCCACCTCAGCGAAGAGTTGCTTAAAATCCTTATAGCCGCCAATATAGGGGGCAAACCAGTGCGGCTTATTCGCAATTTGCCAATCTTCAAATAGCTCAGCCAAATCTGCCAACTCTCCAAATCTGCACCATAAACCTTTGAGATGCTCAGGATTTGCTGCTTTTGGCCATTTCGGCGCGTCATACGAATAATGGCAGAAGAAAACTCCTTTAAAAACCAGCTTTGCTTGCGGTTTTTTGTCGAAAATCTCTGAAATTGCTGCCTTACCAGCCGTACTATATGCTAATTGAAGCTGTTTATTCAGTAGCTTGTCCATTTTCATGTCGAGCCTGTCAAATGCGCGTGGGCCAACCCAATTATCCCATTTCTCGCTATTCCTCACCCCAATATAGAACTTGGTAGCAACTTCCAGATGTAGTGGCTTTCCCCCATTCAACATCAGGAAATCGAATTCACCAACGGTGGTTTGCCCGTCATAAGCTTGGAGATTTGTCGCTAATATTTCAAATTCAGGCTGGTGATGCAGCCAATATTCAATCAGAACTTCAAAATATTTACCCAGAGCTGCCCGTTTTTGCAGTCCTTTATGGATGTATTGCTCCAGATTTTTCGGGTTTTTGTCCAAATTCCGCAGGAAATTATCCTCATTTCCCAAAACGCCATCATTTGCAGCTAAATTCTCGGTTAATAGCATCAATTCAGGGCTGCGGATAACCCACGCTAAATCACGTACTGATTGATTGCTAAACTCTTCATACATATAGTGCTATACTATAATGCTATCGCGTGGAATATGTCTATATTAACTGATAAAATTGGTTAATAAAGTATGTGTTTTAAGGTCACAAAACTGAAATAATAAAATGTTAGATTGAATATATGAGAATATTGGTCATTTTCTTATTAATGTTATTATCCTTGACTGCTTGCGGGCCAGTGGCGTTCTTTCCTAATCCGGTTTTTTCGCGGGGATTTCCTCCGGAGGGGCCACCAAATTACCAACAAGGTATGATTGATGGATGCAGAACAGCGCTGGCCGCGCTTGGTAACTCTGTTTATGGTATTATGCATGCAGGTGTTCATTATGACGTGGATAAGGCATTAAACGACAACGTATATTATACGGCTTGGAAAGACGGATATTTTTATTGCAAATATGAACATGATAAGGGGCCGGAATAATGCATCTTATAAACACAATATTAGTAGCGATGGCAGTTGTGTTATTATGTGGTTGTAATAATCCGATAACCGAGCCGAAACCGGTGCTGCTTGATACTGAGCTTGATTATGGTCCACCGGAGTTTAGACAAGGTTATGAGGATGGCTGTAAATCTGCTCTTGGCGCATATGGTAACAGCTATCAGAAAACTGCATATGGTTTGCGTAAAGACCCGAGATATGAAACTGACCGTATGTATAATCAGGTTTGGAAAGATGGCTGGTCATATTGTTATATGTGGTTGTTCGTGCAGGGTTGGCAGGAAAAGAAAAGTATGCATGGAACATTATTTTAATATTGGAAAGGCGAATGTTTAAAGGACTAAAATATATTTTACTATTGATATTATTGGCAGGCTGCTCGCTTGGCGGTAGTGAAATACGTCCTTTATATCCGCCATTTCTTCCTCCTCCTCCTGAAGGCGGGCCGCAAGAATTCCAGCAAGGCTGGCGTGATGGATGTGATACTGGGCTGGCGCAGCATGGTACGGATATTTACCGTTCGGCATTTACTTTCAAGCAAGACCCGTCACAAGTTCTCAATCCGGTTTATTATAAGGCTTGGAAAGATGCCGAGAATTTCTGCCGCACCTATATATTTGAATATGGTATGCGGAGTATGGATGTTTGGTGTACATTTGACGGTCTAACCGATGATTGCGGTGATACTAGCTCAAAGTCCGGTGTGCCGTTTTTAGGCGGTTCATCCGATGGCATCGGTTATAACGCAATTGGCGGTGGTGGCGTAGGTAGTGTCATGGGCGGCGGTACGGACGGTTTTCTTGGGAATAGTAGCGGTGTTGACTCTTTAATGGGAGATTGGTGATGAAAAAACTTTTATTATTATCTGCCGTGATGTCATTAAATGCCTGCGTTTGGGATGGGCCTAATCCTGCATTTATGAACATGGATGTCCCCGGTACGCCTGAATATAAAGCCGGTTGGAAAGATGGTTGTGAAAGTGGATTTGCAACCTATGCTCCGGCGCATTATAAGCTATATTATAGCTTCTATCAGAATTATCCGATGCTGAGCAATCGCGATTATAACGCGGCTTGGCATGAATCCTTCAACTATTGCCGTCACTATAACTATAAATGGCACACACATGATATTGGGAATGATTAATATGAAATATATGCTGATATTATTGCTATTAATGCCCGCTTGCTCATATGAGCATAAGCCCGTATTCATGCGTTTTGGCGGTGATCAGGTTGCTGAGGGGCATTCCCCGTCATATAAGGCGGGCTGGGCAGATGGCTGCAAAACCGGTGAAGCGGTTTATGGTAATTACGTGACTAAATCTGTGCGCGGTTTCACACGTGATGCAGCCTATGTCGGCGATCAATCTTATGAATCTGCATGGTATGATGCTTATCATTTCTGCCGTCAGATGCATAATACGGGGATAAACAACTGGGATTCTGATTGGGGCGGTTTCCTCACTTTGCAATAATTTTGCTTGATAAAACCCATTCAAATATCTAAAACTCATTCCTGCATACACGCTCATAATAATGGGGGCTTAGCTCAGTTGGTTAGAGCAGGATGCTCATAACGTCTTTGTCGGGGGTTCAAGTCCCTCAGCCCCCACCATTGCTTCTGAAAGAAAATCTAACCCTGAGTTGAGATATTTTTTTCCTTTTTTGCGTGGCGATTTAACTAACCTGTTGATATATAGTAATTCTTTTTTTGAGAATAGAGTAGAAATTAGCATCAATGTTAATTATAGTTAATTGGTTGTTAACGATTATATGTCATAATGGTTGTATTAAGAGGTAAAATACTACTAGGAGTAAGCTATGGAGACAAGGACGGTTTTAATTATTGATGATAGCAGCATAGATAGATTGCTGATTACCGAATATCTACGCACTATTAAGGACTGCAATTACAGCTTTATCGAGGCTTCTTCTGCCGAGGTCGGGCTACAAATTCTAGATGAGATAATTCCTGATGCAATATTGCTTGATAATATGATGGAAGATGTTGGTATGAATGGCGTTGATGCGGTTCCGTTTATCAAGAAAACCAGAAACAAATTCACGCCGATAATTATGATAACTTCCAACCCGTTGGAAAGCATTCGTAAGCAGGCGATGGAGGCGGGGGTTGCGCATTTTATGGATAAGCTGGCGCTTGTTCCGCAAGTTTTGCACGAAACAATCACCAAATATATGCAATTGAACACGGAATTGCGCGCGATGACGGCGTAATCATAAAATATTGCGATATTTCATATTTATTTCTTTAAATTGAGCTGATTTTGGATTAATCATTAGCGTAGGTTGAAAAATCCTACTTATGCTAGAAAATATCCAAACAATAATTCTTGCCGGCGGAATGGGCAAAAGAATGTATCCGCTTAGCACTGATGATAAGCCCAAGCAATTCCACGATGTTTCCGGAAGTGGAAGGAGCTTGCTGCAAGAGACAGTCTTATTGGCAGAGCAAATTTCCGATATTAAAAAGATTTCCGTTATCGGCAATCGCCTGCATAAATTCCATCTGATAGATCAGCTCGGACAAATCCACTTCTCATTGCTCAATAATATTTTGCTGGAGGAGGAGGCGCGAAATACCGCAGCTTCGATTTTTCTGGCATGTCAAACTTTTGGCAAGGGTGTGGTGATGATTTTGCCATGCGACCAGAAAATATCAGGGGATTTTAAAAAATCCGTGTTGAAGGCGCTTCGTCTTGTGCAAAAAGGCAAAATCGTAACTTTTGGAATTGAGCCAAGTGCGGCAAAATCCGATTATGGCTATATTTGCGAAAACAGCTTCCACGAAAAGCCCGACCCATATACTGCGCAAAACCTCATTGATAAAGGCGCACTTTGGAATTCCGGCATTTTTATTTTTGATGTTGAAACGATGCTAGCAGAATATAAGAAATTCCATCCTGAGTTTTTTGAGTTCAGCTTTCATCAATATCCTAAACTTCCTTTTGACAAGGCTATCATGGAAAAAACCGATAAGCTGGCGATGGTCAAAGCCGGATTTGACTGGCAGGATTTGGGCAATTGGCAAGCTGTGCGGGAAAATTCCTGTAATCAGGAGCTAATAGATTTCCCTTGCGCCGAGAATCTTTATCTAGCATCCTGAGCGGATGAAAACACTCAGCAAAGTTTCTGAATTTATAGATAAATATGATGCGCTCATTTTGGATATTTGGGGCGTGATACATGACGGGCAGGCTACTTATCCGGGGGTTGTTGAGTGCTTGCAGGAATTGCGTGCGGCAGATAAAAAAATCATATTCCTTTCAAATGCGCCGCGCCGTGCTGAGATTGTCGCGCAGGTTCTCGGCAAATTCGGCATTACTCAAGATTTATATGATACAGCAATAAGCTCCGGTGAGGTGACTTATAAAATCATCGCGCGGGATGAAAAAGCGGGCAGCAAATATTTATATATCGGGCCGGAAAAAGACCGCGCCTTGCTTGATGGATTAGATGTTGAGGAAGTGTCGGAAGCGGCAAATGCTGATTTCGCACTGGTAACGGGTTTTGACGAAGATGATTCCACATTGCAGGAAAAGCTTCCGCAAATTGAAGCTGCATTGGCGAATAACCTCAAATTATATTGTGCGAATCCTGATTTGTTAGTGGTACGGCAGGATGGCACGGAGATGTTATGCGCGGGGGTGATTGGCGAATATTATGCGGAAAAAGGTGGCGATGTAAGATTTATCGGCAAGCCGCATGGCGATGTATATGAGGCGGCATTTGAAATTCTGCACCTCACTCCGCGCGAACGCATCGCAGCAGTGGGGGATAATCTGGATACGGATATTCTCGGTGCGAATCGTGTAGGCATTGATTCATATTTATGTCTTGGCGGAGTTCTGAAAAATGAAACAACGCCGTTTGTAGAGCTAATAAAAAAAGCCGGAGCAGAGCCAACTGCCACCATCCCGCAATTTAATTGGTGAAGACTATTTACTTCTGGCTGATAAAATATTAATCTTACCTCAATGAGTAATGAAATTGTGATTGATAATAGTGTATCGGGTCACAAATGGAAGTTAAGGGATTATGATGAGAGGCAGGTAAAGGCGATTATGCAACGTTTCGGTTTATCCGAGATTGTTGCGCGTTTACTATCTGCCAGAGGTGTTGAGGTTGAGGCGGCGGAAGGATTCTTGAATCCGAGTCTCAAAAATTTATTACCCGACCCATTACACTATCTAGATATGGAAGCTGCGGCTGACCGCCTTGCGCGTGCGGTTATTGACGGCGAGAAAATTGCTGTTTTCGGTGATTATGATGTTGATGGCGCAACCTCTTCCAGCCTGCTCAAAAGATTTTTCACCGCCCTTGGTGCGGAAGCAATCGTCCATATTCCCGATAGAATTGAGGAAGGCTATGGGCCGAATCGTCCTGCGATTCAAAAGCTCTGGGATAGGGGCGCAAAAATCCTGATTACGGTTGATTGCGGCACAGTTTCTTATGAACCATTAGCCGCCGCAAAAGAAATCGGTTTTGATACGATTGTGGTTGATCATCATATGGGCGGAGAAACCTTGCCAGAATCATTCGCAGTTATAAACCCCAACCGTATGGATGAAACCACTACGCATAAATATATGGCAGCAGTCGGAGTTTCCTTCATGCTGGCAGTTGCGGTTAGCACTAGATTGCGTGAGCTAGGATATTTCAAAACCAACAAAGAACCTAATTTGCTCAATTTGCTCGATTTGGTTGCGCTTGGCACAATTTGCGATGTTATGCCGCTTATCGGTGTGAATCGCGCTTTTGTTGCACAGGGTTTGAAAATTATGGCTGGGCGTAGAAATGTCGGGCTGGCAGCCTTGGCAGATATCGCTAATTTATCTGAAGCACCGGGAGTTTTCCATTTAGGCTTTTTGCTAGGGCCACGAATCAATGCAGGTGGGCGCGTGGGTGAGGCTGGGCTTGGCGTAAAATTGTTGACGACAAATAGCCCGACAGAAGCACGTGAAATTGCTGAAACTTTGAACAAGCTGAATGAAGAACGCCGCGCTCTGGAATTTCAGGTCGAAGAAGAAGCTACAAAAATCGTGGAAGAAGAGGGCGTGGATGTACCGCTTATAATGCCGATTGGCTATGGTTGGCATCAGGGCGTGGTCGGAATTGTCGCCAGCCGCCTCAAGGAAAGATATCACCGTCCGACTGCGGTTGTAACGATTAATGACGGAATCGCCAAAGCTTCCGGACGTTCAATCACTGGGGTAGATTTGGGCGCAGCAGTTGCCAGTGCGCGTGATTTAGGGCTAACCTTGACCGGCGGCGGACATGCAATGGCAGCAGGATTCACGGCGGAGGAAGCGAAATTGCCTGAATTGAAGAAATTCTTTTATGAGCGTTTGCAAGAGCAGGTTGAACAAAATTCCGGCAAGGTTTTGAATATAGATGCGGTGATTTCCGTCAATGCTGTTAATGCGCGTTTGGCGGAAAGTCTGGAGAAAGCAGGGCCCTATGGGACAGGAAATTCCGAACCGCGCTTTATGCTCAAAGATGCGCGTTTGGTGAATTGCACAGAAATCGGCAATGGTCATCTGAAATGTATTTTTGACGATGCCACCAGTGGAAAATTCAAAGTCTATGCAATGGCATTCCGCGCGATGGAAAAGCCGTTAGGACAATTTTTGCTGAGCTCGGTGATGAAGGAAATGAGCGTGGCAATCCGTATGCGTTTGAGTAGCTGGCAAGGGCGTGAACGTGTCGATGTGCAAATTGATGACGTTGCAGCTTAAGCCGCTTTTTTGAGTTTCTTGCGATTGAGAATTTCCAGAACTTCTTCAACCATAGCATCAGCTTCACCGGAAGCGCTTGTATATGATTGTTCGAGCGCGGTTTGCCCATCAAGCATAGTGCTGGCAAAATTCACACGATTGCCGAGTTGATTTTTCAAAATATTATTCGGCATGGAGTTCTCAAAAACCTTGCGGATTGCAAGTCCGATTTTGGAATTCACCGTCACCCGATTTAAGGCGATTTTGAAATCCACATTTTCCTGTCCGCAAATTTCCACGGTGGCGCGGGTTGCCCATAAATCGGTTGGGCTTGGCTGCACGGGAATAATCACCAAATCGGCAGCGCGAATTGCGTAACGTGCATCATTCTGGATATGCGGTGGGCTATCAATAATAATTATCTTATCATCACATTTTGCAATTTCACTTTCCAGCGCGTTACCGTCAATAGCGATGCAGGAAAGCAGGGAGTTCAATTCGGGCGATTTTTCTTCCCTCACGCGAAACCATGTGCTAAGCGATGCTTGCGGGTCAATATCAAAAATTGTGGTGGAAATGCCTTGTGAGATAAAGCCGGCGGCAAGATGTGCGGCAATTGTTGTTTTGCCTGATCCGCCTTTTTGCTGTGCAATTGTAATTATTTTACTCATATGCTTAAAGACGATATAGTGGGATTATTATTTTTATGTCAACAGATGAAATTCAAAAAGCAGTAGAGATTTTGCAGAGTGGCGAGATTGCCGCAATCCCGACTGAAACAGTTTATGGTTTAGCAGCAAATGCTGAAGATAATCTCGCAGTTGCAAAAATTTATGAGGCAAAAACGCGTCCGAATTTCAACCCGCTTATTGTGCATATATATAATATTGAGCAGGCGCAGCAAATTGCCGTGTTCAATGATACGGCGCTGGAGCTGGCACAGAAATATTGGCCGGGCGGGCTGACATTAGTATTACCGAAAAAAAATCCCACCTTTGCAACTTTGGCAACGGCAGGGCTGGAGAGTGTTGCCTTGCGTTGTCCGGCGCATCCGATAGCGCGTGAAATTCTGCGTGAATCCGGCTTGATGCTAGCAGCGCCGAGCGCAAATATTTCCGGTAAATTAAGCCCGACAAAAGCAGAGCATGTGCGCCGCGATTTTCCGTATATATATATAGTAGATGGTGGGGAATGTGAAATCGGTTTGGAATCCACCGTAATTGGTTTTGAAAATGAACAGCCGATTTTATTGCGTTCAGGCGTTCTGCAAATAGACGGAGCAATTGAGAATGATTCGGATAAAATAATTTCGCCCGGTCAGTTGATAAAACATTATGCACCGAAAAATCCGATAAGAATAAATGTAGTTGAGCCTAAAGCGGGGGAGCAATATTTAGGCTTTGGCGATATGGGCGGGTTGAGCTGCGCCCTCAACCTTTCCGAGGCGGGCGACATGCGAATTGCCGCTGCCAATTTGTTTGGATTCCTCCATCAGCTCGACTCGAATAATATGCCCATCGCCGTTGCTCCAATCCCAAATACGGGAATCGGCAGCGCCATCAATGACCGTCTCAGCAGGGCGTCCACCTGATTTTTCGCGCCAATTCAGCCCGCGATTTTCAGCATATGATTTTAAGGTATTTGCTACGAGGTCATCAAAGCTAGATTCCGGTGGTTTTAACTTCCGCACTTTCTCTCCATACTTTTGGTGATGTTTGGCTCTATAATCTTCCGCTAAGTTTAGCAGCCTCTCCTTACCCTCAGGTGTAGGTTTGGAAATTAAAATTATCTTATCGATTATATCCGCACTCGGATATAGCTTTGAGCTAAAAAAGCTCATCAATTTATTACTATGAGGTTTCAAGCCTCTTTCTGCTAAGAGCGCTCTGGCAAAATCATAAATATCACCCCGATTGGTTTTGGGTGAAAGATTTTCATTATCTAAGGCAAGATCTCTTTTTCCTATAAGTGTTTCTGCAATTTCTTCATCAAATTCAAAATCTTTGATTAGTGCTTCTAGACCATCCCTATAAAAAGATCTGGGTTTTTTCGTCTGCAGAGCAGCAGAATACGTGCCTTGCGATAATCCAAAATACTTTGCGAAGCTTAACTGGTTTTTTCCGAGCAATCTTCTTGCCAACTCCAACCCGTTGAAAAAATCCGCTTGGGGGAATTGCTTATCGAAATCATTCCTAGAAATAGTATTGTAAGCTGCCATGGGGATTTATTAACAAGTGTTATGCATTTAGTCAAGGCAAATAAAATTTCTGAATCATCCAAAATCGCCTCTTGTAACTTGTTGTATTATCTAGGCAAAAAGTTTTTTCTCAAAAAAGCACAATATATGGCATTTTTTCCGTTGATTATGTTGCAAATATAGCTTATCTAGTGGTTGTAGGGTAATCAAATATTGATACACACTTGAATTAACATCAAACAAAGCTAAGTCAGAACGGAGATACAGCATGATAAATTTGCAAGTTCCAAAATCAACAACATTAAAGCCAACCATTACGGTTGTTGGTGTCGGTGGAGCAGGCGGTAATGCCGTCAATAACATGATTGATGCCAGCTTGGAGGGGATAACCTTTGTAGCGGCGAACACAGATGCGCAAGCTCTGGAACATTCAAAAGCTGATCATAAACTGCAACTTGGTATGCACATTACGCAAGGTCTTGGTGCAGGTGCAACTCCGGAAGTTGGGCGTGCAGCAGCAGAAGAAACTGCGGAAGAAATTCTCGAACATCTAACCGGAAGCAATATGGTTTTCGTAACTGCCGGTATGGGCGGTGGAACGGGAACAGGTGGTGCTCCGGTGATTGCAAGGCTTGCGCGTGAGCAAGGCGTGTTGACTGTTGGTGTTGTTACCAAGCCATTCCATTTTGAAGGCAAGCATCGTATGCTTCTTGCCGAAGAAGGTTTGAAAGAATTGCAAAAATATGTTGATACACTTATCGTTATTCCAAACCAAAATCTATTCCGTCTAGCAACTGAGCAAACAACATTTAGTCAGGCATTCTGCATGGCTGATGATGTTCTGCATGCAGGTGTTCGCGGTGTTACTGATTTGATGGTTATGCCGGGGCTTATCAACCTCGATTTTGCCGATATCCGCACAGTAATGAGCGAGATGGGCAAAGCGATGATGGGTACTGGTGAAGCCGAAGGCGATAACCGTGCGATTGAAGCGGCGGAAGCAGCGATTTCAAACCCGCTACTTGATGATATTTCCATGAAAGGTGCAAAAGGCGTGCTGATTAATATCACCGGTGGTCAGGATATGACATTGTTTGAAGTTGACGAAGCGGCAAACAGAATCCGTGAAGAAGTTGATCCAGATGCAAACATCATCTTCGGTTCAACTTTCAATGATGATCTTGACGGCAAAATCAGAGTTTCTGTTGTTGCTACCGGAATTGATTCTGCGATTTCAGATATTGCAAATGTTGCGATGGAAGCTCCTGCAAGAGTTACTTACGCAAATGCAAAAAAAGAACAAGCATCGGCAGCGCAAGCACCGCAGCCAGTAAAAAAAACAGCAGCTCGTTTCAGCCCGCCTAAGCAGCAAGCAAGGCAGCAGGAAGAAGTTAGGGCAGAGGATGAAAATCAGGATGATAATGTAGCCTCCTTCCCGACAGACAAGGTTGTTACTGCTCGTGAGCAGTTCCAGCAAAAAAGGCAGTCCAGAAAATCTGGCTTTTTTGAGAAAGCAGCGCGTACATTCGGCTTTATTGATGATGAAGAAGAGGAAGCGGCAGCACGCCGTGCCTCGGCTAATCGTGAAAAAGTAAAACTAGATCCAAGCAGTGAGGAAGATTACTACGAGATTCCTGCCTATATGCGCAGAAAATCTGGTGGTGAATAGACTCGCCGCGAAGATTTGGTTTTGAGTCAGATTGACTGTTTTTGTGTCCCCACCTGTAATTAGCCTTCAGGTGGGGATTTTTTTTGTTGCGCTGGCTGCATCTTCCTTGTAAACATGTCATTCCCTGAATTTATGAAGAATTCTAGGGGAATCTATCCAGTGATAAATAGATTGCCCTAGAATTCTTGTGGAATTCAGGCAATGACAATTTAGGAGAATTAAATGAAAGTTTATTACGACAAAGACGCAGATTTAAGCATCATCCAAAATAAAAAAGTTGCAATCATCGGTTATGGCTCACAAGGTCATGCCCATGCACAAAATATGAAAGATAGCGGCGTGAAAGACATCACTATCGGTTTGCGTGAAGGCTCAACCACAACAGCCCGCGCACAAAATGACGGATTCACCGTCAAATCTCCTGCCGAAGCGGTGAAGGATGCCGACGTAATTATGATTCTCGCACCCGACCAACATCAGGGTGATTTGTATCAGCAAATAAAAGATAATATTAAGCAGGGCGCAGCACTGGCTTTTGCCCACGGCTTCAACATCCATTTTGGATTCATCGAGCCGCGCGAAGATATGGACGTATTCATGGTTGCACCAAAAGGCCCCGGTCATACAGTGCGCGGCGAATATGTAAAAGGCGGCGGTGTGCCATGCTTAGTTTCCGTGCATAAAGATGCGAGTGGTCAAGCTTTGCAAATCGCATTATCATATGCTTCCGCAGTTGGCGGCGGGCGCTCAGGAATTATCGAAACAACCTTCAAAGATGAATGCGAAACTGATTTATTCGGCGAGCAAGCAGTGCTTTGCGGTGGCGTTACTGCGTTGATGCAAGCAGGTTTTGAAACATTGGTAGAAGCAGGATATCCGCCGGAAATGGCATATTTTGAATGTCTGCATGAAATGAAATTGATTGTCGATTTGATTTATGAAGGCGGCATGGCAAATATGCGCTATTCAATTTCCAATACAGCCGAATATGGTGATTATTTGACCGGACCAAAAATCATTGATGAGTCAGTGAAAGCGCGCATGAAAGAAGCGTTGACCTACATCCAAAATGGTGGATTCGCCAAAGAGTTTATTGCCGATACATCAACGCAAGGCGCGAAGAAATTGAAAGCATGGCGTGAGCAGGGCAAAGAGCATCAGCTTGAAAAAGTTGGCGCGGAATTGCGCGAAATGATGCCGTGGATTGCTAAGAATAAGCTCGTCAAAGAAGCTTCTTAACTTCCCATACGGGCAACTTAATCGTAAAATTTGCGCTTCTTTCGCCCATGTACGCTTTGTACATGTCGTTCAAGCTGCTCAATTTTGCTACGCATTTACCTCAATCTGGAAAATTAAATTTCCCAAACCTACTGCAACTTGGTGGTGCGCTTGAGGGCGGCGGAGAGCAGACCGACAAAATCATAAATATCACTGACGATTTTATGGCGCATATCCTTTGCATTCCCGCGATTGGCACTTTGCCCGATTAAATCCACGATTGAAGAACCAACCACCACAGCCTCGGCGAATTTGCCGATTTCCTGTGCTTGTTCCGGAGTTTTTACGCCAAAGCCAACCGCAATCGGCAGCTTGGTTTGCTTGGCAATTTTTTTGATATAGGGTACAACCGTACTTGGGTTAACTGCTTTTGTTCCAGTCGTTCCGGTGAGTGAGATGAAGTAAACAAAGCCGGAAGCCTTTTCCAGAATTGTGCTCAACCTAGCCTCATCCGAAGTTGGTGCGATGAGTCGAATCATGCAGATATTCTTCGCGGCGGCGGCCATATATAGCTGGTTATCTTCCTCAGGCGGCAAATCTACAATGATAAGCCCATCTGCTCCGGCGAGCTCGGCATCGTGGCAGAATTCATTGATGCCATATTTCAGAATCGGGTTATAATAGCCCATCAGAATCACCGGAGTTTCCGTATTTTTCTTGCGGAAATTATATAATTGCTCAAGCGTTTTAGCCATTGTCGCCCCTGCATCCAGTGACCGCATTGCTGCTTCCTGAATAATCGGGCCATCTGCCATCGGGTCGGAAAACGGCATACCAAGTTCAATGATATCCGCGCCTGCTTTCGGCAAGCTTTCCATAATTTCTGCCGAAATTGAGAAATCAGGGTCGCCCGCCATAATATAAGTTATGAGTGCGGGTTTTTTATCCTGTTTAAGGCGAGAGAAGCACGCATTTATACGTTCATTTTCAGCAGAAATCTGGGAATAATCATGTGCAGTTTCACTCATATCTTCACTCCCAGAGCTTCGGCAACGCTGAAGATATCTTTGTCGCCGCGCCCGCATAAATTCATGATTATAATCTTATCCTCATCCATTTTTCCAGCGGTACGCAACACATAGCCAAGTGCGTGGCTCGGTTCTAGTGCAGGGATAATCCCTTCCAGCTTGGTACAAGTAGTGAAGCCGCGCAAGGCTTCTTCATCTGTGGCGCTGGTGAATTTTATGCGGCCTTTCTCATGCAAAAATGCGTGCTCAGGGCCAATTCCCGGATAATCCATTCCGGCGGATATTGAATAAGTCTCACTGATTTGCCCATCTGCATCCTGCAAAATATAGGTTTTGTTTCCGTGCAAAACTCCTGGGCTTCCAGCGCTGATTGATGCAGCGTGCTGATCGGAACGTACGCCTTTACCGCCGGCTTCAACTGCGACAAGCTGCACATTCTCATCTTCGAGGAATGGGTGGAAAAGCCCGATAGCATTAGAGCCACCACCTACACAGGCAACCAACATATCCGGCAATCTGCCTTCCAGCTCCATGATTTGCTCTTTTGCTTCGCGTCCGATAACTGATTGAAAATCACGCACCATGGCGGGATATGGGTGGGGGCCTGCCGCCGTGCCGATGAGGTAATATGTTGTGCTGACATTAGCAACCCAATCGCGCAAGGCTTCGTTCATTGCGTCTTTGAGAGTCCCTGAGCCGTGGGTGACGGGAATAATTTCTGCGCCTAATAACTTCATGCGGAAGACGTTGGGTTTTTGGCGTTCCATATCTTTTGCGCCCATGAAGATTGTGCAGGGCAGGTTGAAAAGCGCGCAGACCGTGGCAGTCGCAACGCCGTGCTGACCAGCTCCGGTTTCAGCAATGATGCGGGTTTTGCCCATGGCTTTGGCGAGGATAATTTGCCCGATGCAATTATTGATTTTATGTGCGCCAGTGTGATTTAACTCGTCACGTTTGAAATATATCTTTGCACCGCCGCAATGTTCAGTAAGGCGGGAGGCGAAATATAGCGGGGAAGGGCGACCAATATAATGTTTGCAATAATAGGAAAATTCCTCAGCAAATTCGGGAGAGGATTTCGCCTCTTCATATGCTTCGCTCAGCTCGTTGATAAGCGGCATTAGGGTTTCGGAAATATATTTACCGCCGAATTGTCCAAAATGCCCTTCTGCATCAGGATATTGGTTTAATGAATTCTCGCTCATAGGATGGGGATTATAACAACTATTTCCCGCAATGGAATAGAAATTAAAGCTCGCGCAATTTCTGCAAAAATTCGGCGATTAACTTATCGTCTTTTATTCCGCGCTCTTTTTCCACACCAGAAGAAATATCTACCATTTTGGCCTGAGTTATTTTCAATGCCTCGGCGATATTTTCGGCATTTAGCCCACCGGATAAAAACCAATTATGCGTGGGCGGGGTGAAGTTTTTCCAATCAAATTTCCGGCCATTTCCACCCGGTAATTCTGCTTTTGGCGCATCTACCAGCAAATAATCATATAATCCACTATCTTCGGGATAAATATTCGGCTCAATCGAGCGAATCAAACCTAGCCCATATTGCTGCTTGATTTGCTGTGCGCGTTTAGTGGTTTCTTCACCGTGCAATTGGATATAATCTGGTTGCAATGATTCAACAATTTCTGCCAGCAGCG
>Ga0210019_1001767_pt1 | contig 22272 bp, 21 predicted proteins | sample CryGeyCG2114_020_2_FD_183969 | JGI IMG/M metagenome (GOLD analysis project Ga0210019, IMG submission 183969) | Groundwater microbial communities from aquifer - Crystal Geyser CG11_big_fil_rev_8/21/14_0.20 (SPAdes) (version 2) | ecosystem: Environmental > Aquatic > Deep subsurface > Groundwater ...
AAAGAGGGCAAGAATCGCTTCAGCAATCCCGAGGCCGTTGCCCAAAAAGTCAAACAGGTCGCCAGAGAATCTTACAGGATAAGGCCGGCCTTGGCCAATTCCGTTAATCTCATCCTGTCATCCACCATCGAGAACATCCGAGCGCTCACCTCGAGCTTAAAAGAAGTCAATGAAGCGATAGCCAATGAGCTTAAGGCGTTCCCTAATACCTTAGAGTCTGTTAAAGGATTAGGCCCTGTGTATTCGGCCGGCATATTCTCCGAGATCGGCAACATCAAAAGGTTCTCTTCGCACGCGAAGCTCGCTAAATTCGCTGGACTCACCTGGCGCAAAACCGCGTCGGGTAACTTTGAGGCCGAAGAGACCTACATGACTAAGACAGGTAATGAATATTTGAGATATTACTTTGTCGAGGCGGCTAATTCATTGAGGATGCACAATGAAGAGTACCGTCTCTATTACGAGTCCAAGTACAAGGAGGTGCCGAAACATCAGCATAAGCGTGCCCTCGCCTTGACGGCGAGAAAGCTCGTAAGGCTGGTCTTTGCCCTGCTTACAAAGAATCGGCTTTACCAGGAAAATGAAGCGTTTTCAAAGAACGGCATAAATTTTTAGTTGTTCAATTGCGTTAGGATCGACGAACTTTACTCAGGCCATGTTCTACCACGGCCGGCTTTAAGAACAACTGTCTCTAACGTATCGAAAAATTCTTTTCATTTTTGTGTTGACATATTACCGCAACGCTGTTTCTGAGAAGGCATAACAATTTATAAAAACAAGATAGTGCAGCTAACCGAGAATTCGAATATTGGGTTTGTCTATGATAAAGAAAGTTTCGAATTATTGCAGGAATTCAGCTATCCGACAAAAGGCTGGGGGATCGCTTACGATGGAACATATTTAATAATGAGCGACGGGACGTCCTCGTTGTATTTTCAAACCCTGATACGTTCAAGATAAACCACAGCATCAAAGTATCGGAAAACAGGACGCCCATAAAAAACCTTAACGAATTAGAAACATCATTTCTTGCCTCTTTAAGCCACTACACCTTATAGGGATCGTTAAGCATTTCTAGGAGCCCGATAAGGGCATTCTTGTCCAATGTGCGGAGTTTATTTTTGAGGTAGCCTAGATATATTCTCGCATCAGTCATTATATCCAACCTATGGATTAAAACAGTTATTCTTATTTACCCTGCCAGGTTACGTTTAATTTCTGTCACCAGTGTTTTTGGAAAGCTTTTGATAATCATATGCTGACTGACAGGAAGAAATGCCTTGAGCTCGTGTTTAAAATCAAGCTTTCCGAATTTTACAACATCCAAAATCTTCGTCTTCAATTGTTTATCTTGGATAAAGGCACCCTTAAAATCCATACGGCTGCGAAGGATAAAATAAAGATCATAGAAATCCCGCGCCTTACCGCGCGTAAGGCAGGCACGGATTTTTTCAGAGACAAGGACATCCTCCTTAAGATGAATAAGTGTATAAGGCATGACAAGATCCGACTGTATAAGCACCGCCGTCCCGAGTTCTTTTTTACCATCCCGCAAAGAGACTTCGACCTGGATCCGACTCTCATATTCGGCTGTCTTAAACTGAAATATAGCCAGGTAACCTCCGGATGTGCTTTTCGACTCAACAATCTCGGTTTGGATACCCTCCATCTCTACTTTGGTAAGCGCTCCTTCCACTAAGGTCTCGATGCCCTTGATTGAAACATTTACTCCTGTAAAATCAATGTCCTCTGAAAACCTGGGGCTTTGCCAAATAATACGCAGCGCTGTTCCTCCCTTAAAAAGCAAACCATCGGAACCTTTCTCTTGATACAGGTACGAAAGAAATAACTGCTGGAAGTATTCACGGATAACGTTATCCGCTGTTGTCTGCCAGCGTTCAGTTAATTTTTGCACTTGTCTTTTCTCAATCATATGTTTTCCTTAACCAGTTTCGTAAGACTTTTTCGACCGAAAAGTTTTGCGTATTCTATTACTGTTTTTTTATTCAATTTGCGAGTATTAAGACGTTCGTTGAGAGTGTTTTTCTTAAGATCGACGAAGTAGAGATAATCCGTAAGAGCCTTCTCCGGCTCGGCGATAAGGACAGTTACACCCTCTACTTTCTCTGTTTTATAGCCACGATAGGCCTGTTTTTTAATGTGGGAATAGGTAAAAGATTTGTTATCAACAATAAACTCTCGAGTAATCCGCGTTGTCGCCGACGTTACGGCATAGACCGATTCGGGAATAATACCATAGCGAGAGAGCGCATACTCAAATGAGATATAACTAGGCGCATAAAGCCGGTTGGCAATGGCCTCTTCTTGCGGGGGATCTGCGCGCAGGGCGTAAAGCCCATTTCTTATCTTAAGGAAAATGTCTTTACGATGATCCTTAATAAATTCCTGAGTTGCACGCAGAGATACACCAAAGACACGCTGGAAGTCCGGCGGAGAAAATAGCCGGACACCCTTTGCCTGAAGGGTTTGTTGAACATATATTGGTTTAAGTTTTCGCTCCATATAGCGCTAAATGTTAAATGTATATCTGTAGCAATTATACCCTATTTTCCGGATTATGCAAGGTTTTGTACCTTAAGATAACGTAACAGCTAAAGAAGCGCTTGTCATTACGAGAGAGGCTTCTAGAGCTGTTACATATTTTGAGATATTTTTTATCAAAGAGAAATTATCGTCCACTATTAAAACATTTACATCGCAGGCATGTTTAAAAATCTCCGAAACAACTTGTTCTATATTTTCTTTTTCATTATAGGTAGGTATTATTACCAATATATCTGCCATGTATATATTATTATATAGGTTATATTTGAAAAATACAAGGCTGGGATACTCTTTATATCTTATCTTTTAAAAATATCCGTTACGCATTCCATAGTCCTGGCTGCGCGCAATGAATTGACAAAATTACTGACGCTGGCATTACCTTTCATAATACCGCAATATTCATCCTGGGTAATAGCCCCTAAGGAAAAACATTTTGAACACCTGTCTTTAGCCGGACAAAAATCGCATCCTCTTTTTAGCTTTGTCTTTTCAAGAAGCGAGGTTATATTTTTTTGTATTTTTTCCAGCGGGGCATCTATGTGCCCCGTGGCTTCTCCGTTAAAGCAGCATTTAATGTTTCCATTATCATCTATAATCAGCCTTTTCATTCGAGATGCCGGACAATTGGAAGACCACCTGCACGCGTCAAGTATAATATGTTCCAGGGAAGATTTCCCATGCGTTCCAAAAATACCACTATCTTCGGCTGATTCTGCCTCTTTTTCCAGTTCCTGTATGTCTTCGTTATTATGAATATCGAAAATCACGCCAGTATTGTTTGGCATTTTGTCTGATAATTTATTGGGTTGTGCTAATTTAAGAAATGAATAATTATTGCTTGTGTATCTAATTCCTTTATTCATCCTAACGAAAGCTAAACCCTCTTTCGCTGAAACCAAAGAGAATGCTTGGGCAAATGACTTAACTGTAATTTCTATACTGCCTTCTTTATTATTTATTAGTCTATCAATATTTTTTCCAAATATAATCTTTGTTTTAAAAGCCAGTGTTTTTTTAAACCATTCTAAAGGAAGCATATCTCCTGTAAGTATTATGCATTCCGGGTAATTAGAAGCTGGTTTCTTCTCTAATCCCGTTAAAGCATTGTTAAGAAAATGGTATATAAAATATCTCTGTAGTTTTTTGTTGGTCCCATTATCTAATAAAATAGGGAGTTTATTTAGGTCATATTCTGAATAAGGAAAACCGGTTAAAAATGAATGGCTGTAAAAAGAAAGAAAACGTGATTTATTATTTAAAATGGATTTAAACAATTCTGTCCCGGGATAAACCCTAAGAAAATTATAATTATATCTATCCGCTTTTAATCTATTTACAAAGTTCAGTGTCCTTAAACCGTCTTTAAATGTCTCCCCTGGAAATCCAAATATTGTATTTACGCCTACTTTTATACCGATCTCTTTTGCAGCCTTTACGCTATCTTTAATGCCCTGAATGTATCTTTTTTCCGGAATAAATCCTTTCTTTTTAGTATAACTCCTCCTTACTTTTTTTATTGCATAAAGAATTTTTGACACGCTGGATTCTAAACCAAGATCAAGTTCTGTTATGCCGGCATCAAAAAGAAGCCTAAGGAGTTCCTTATCTAAACAATCTCCTCTTGTTTCGGCCCAAAAGTCTAACCCAATCCCTTCTTTTATTATACGCTCGCATAATTCTCTCGCCCTTTTCCTGTTAAATGTAAACGTGTCATCCATTATCCCAACCTTGAATTCTTTCCCTTTTTTCCTTAATTGGTCTATAACTTTCATTTCAGATATTACTCTATCTATAGAATGGTATCTGATAGTATATTTTGACATGGCGGAGAAACTACAATAGGTACATCTATAAACGCATCCGCGCGAGGTCAAAATTGAAATTTCACCATTTTGATTTAAAAAATCTTCTGGCTTCAGAATTCCTGTCAAATACGGGGAAGGGATAGTGTCTATATCTGCTATAAAATGCCTGTCTTGATTGCGGATTATATTCCCGTTTTTTCTATAGGTAACGCCTTCTATATCATCGAGGCCCTTGTTATTTTTGAGATGTTCTATAAGCTCGAATGTGGTATGTTCACCTTCGCCTCTGACGCATATATCTATCTGGGGCAAGTCTTTTAACAGTTCTTTATCTGAAAAAGTGGCTGTAGGGCCTCCGGCTATTATCAAAATATCCGGGCGCCTTATCTTTATTTGCCGCGATAATATTTTTACCAGATGATGATTTGTATGAAAACAGGTGAATCCTATTATCCTCGATTGTTTTTCTAAAAGTAGCTCCACTATTTCTTCCATACCGACAGGTCTCTTAATTACAAACTGTTTTGTATATATGCTTTTACTTTTTAAAAAAGCAATAATGTAATTTGCTCCTAAATAATAATCAAGATTACCATTAAGATTATTAGGAAAAATAAATGTCATTAAAGGCCTGGTTTGCATATTTATTAAAATTTTACTGAAATTTTTCCAAGATTAATCCTGCAGTATCTTCTGGTGTTCCCATAATTAAAAAATACATATTGCTTTTAGTATATAAATCCATTATCTCTAAAATTTTATCATTTCTCTTTTCTCCCGAAGTTTTAATAAATCTAAAAAATAACTTAATTGTTTCAGGGTCTGTCTTATCCGCAGCCTCTAAGCTCGGTTTTCCATTTATGCGCCCTTTAATAAATATAAAATTTCTTTTCTTCTTTTTTATATCGCTAAATTTATTTTCATATAACCGTATCCCTAAATCATAAATTTCTTTAAACTCTGAATCTGGTGCGTTGTAAATATAGTTATTTATATTCCCATCGCGCTTTACAAATTTATTCAAAAAAGCGGTCATTGTTCTTAAGTTGCCAAAACAAGGAAAAGGAAGCGCTTTTAACGAATTGTACTCTAAAACCGAATCATCATCTGCCAATAATGTAAAGCCTCTATTTTTTAAGCAGGTTGCTATAGTAGACTTACCTGACCTGGAAACCCCAAGAAACAATAAATAATTTTCATCAGAAGCAATGCAGGAGGCATGAAAAAATATACACTTATTCGAAAGCGCCTCAGCTATTAAACCATTTGTATCATTATTTATATACGCCAGTTCCTCTCTGCTAGGTGCCTGTTCCTTTGTATTTAAAATTACATCTATTTTTTTATTCAGTAGTTTATATCTCCTGTCATTTAATTTATAATACTGCATCAAACTAAATTTTCTCTTAATAAACCTGATAAGATTAGAATTCTTTGAATAAAAATTTATTCTAACTCCATAAACATCGACCTTTGAATGAGATAGATTCCTATAATTGCTGATATTAATCTCTTCTCTATAAGGGATATTTACAAGACGTTGCATTTTTATTTGTCAACTTTCATATAATGCTGGCGTGACAAGCTTTGCATAATGTAATCTTTTATTTCTTAAATCTCTTAAATGGAACAATAATTTAGTTTTTTCATATTTTTCTTGCACCTTATATATATCTTCTCCCCTACAATTTCTCTGGTCCATCAGATTAAGAATATCTCTAACATTGAGGTCTGCAAACATTCTTATAAAATACTCCATAAATAGTCTATGAGCATCACATAATAAATTCTTGCCTTTAACAATACTGAGAGGCATCTTGTTATATTTACAAACACCTCTACAGTAACTTCTTATCCAGCATTTCATGCAATCAGTTTTCTGTCTACTTTTTAGTTTTATTTTTTTGATTTCATTTTTATATATTTTTCTATCTATTCCTCCATTATTTATATTTCCCAATGGCCCAGCAACATTGCCACCCACAGGACCCGAACAAGGGTATATGCTGCCGTCCGGAAAAAAACTTATAGTGCTCTGCGCTGCGCCGCAATTTTCTATTACTTTTATTCCGCTAAGCAGCATTTCTAACTGTAAATCTCCATGAACAAATAAATGTTTTCCGGCTTTATCCTTTATAACATTATCCATTATACTTTTCATCTCTTTTAAAACCGGCGAAAGAAGATTCCTATCCCTCAAATTAAAATCAAAAGCAAATGTCTGTATCGCGACTTTCAAATTCCTCACTTTAACCAATATCTTTTTAATGTCTTTTATATCTTTAATAATATAATTAATAATTAAACGCGAAGGGTGTAAAAAACTTTTTAGCATCTTAATTTTTCTAATCATATCCTTATCAAATATTTCTCTATTTTTTTGATGTATTGTTATCCTTGTAAGGACGTTATATTTTTTTAACAACTTAGCCACATTTCTATTCATTAATGTGGCGTTTGTAAAGATAGATAAATTTATAATCTTTGATTTATCAGCCCTCCGTTTATCTTTTATATATTCCATGCAACGCTTCAATATATCTAGCTTCAACAATGGCTCTCCGCCAAAAAAAACAAACGTAATATAATTATTATGGTTATCTTTGTTGATTTTAAAAGCCCAATCTATTATTCTTTTTGCTGTAGCCCATTCCATATCACTACAATGCAAGTCAATATTTTTGTTTCTAAAATCTAAGGAATAACAGTAGGAACAACTCAGATTACACCTATGAGTTAAATTAAGCCATATGGAATTAGACGCTAGATTGCTGGAATAACGCAATTTTACCCATGGTTTTTTATTATTATTTTTCAAAAAACCTATTTGCTTTAAAAATGAGAGGTCTTTGTAAGCGTCCATCAATACATCTTTTCCATATCTGGTTAAAAGTTTTCTGAAAATCTCGGGCCTTGAAAACCTTATAGCTAATTTTAAAATATCAATGATGGATTTCTTCGCCCAAATTATGGATGGATCATTGGGAAAAACTAACAAATATTCTCTCTTTTTTTTATGGATAACTTTAAATTCTTTGGGAAGTTTTGTTTTCATCAAGCAGGAATCTTGAGCGGTCAAGGATTGATCAATTCGGCGGAATGCTTTCTTACCTCTTTTATAAATACATCTACATCTTTTATGGCTTGACCTTCTTCGACATCATAAAGAGATACTAAATCTTTTACAATATCATTTTTGGCCTTATTATGCTTAAATGCATTCCAAATAAAAGCACCCACTTCATTTAAAGAAAAAAGATGCCTCCCGTCTGATGTTAATATAAAAAGCTTTTCTTCAGCCTTCTTTTCAATTAAATCTTCTCTCACTGTAAGCACTATTATCTCCTTCATCAGCAACTACAACCGCCTGGAATAGCCACCGTCACTCCATACATCCCATAGTGCCAGTCGCTTGTCAAATTTTCTACATCATGCCTATTAATTTTTGGAGATAAATATCTTTTCTTTTTACTATTGCCTTCTTTTTTAGCTTTCATATTAGTATCCTCCTTTGCTTTATAAGTTTAGCATTTTTATTCATCAAAGTCAAATAATATTTTGAAATATGTCAAGCCAAATTAGAAATGTCCTATAGTTACCAAAATAGAAATGTCCTATTTTTATGTTACAGTTAGTAGTAGTTCTTTTTCTTCTTGGCCGACTTCTTCTTTTTGTTGATACTGTGAACTATGTGGATAACTCCTTCTCCATGGATGATTGGCCGGAGGCACATATAGCTTGTGCAGTTTGAATTCATAAGTCTTTTGCGGCTCCTCTTTCTTCGGCCTATTCGTTATCTCTTTGTACTTCAGCTCGCTGTCCTTATAGCGTATCGCCATTGAGCCGTCAACGCGTTCCTCAATGAACACCTTTTTTGCCCTCACGTCATCAAGTATCTGATAGAGCTTCTTATTATGCGCTACGGTGAAGTCGTTCCTGAGAGACCTCTCTGTTTTTACACAAAATATCCTGTCGAGGCCTATACCTTTGGGTATAGCTCGATGAAGATCGTCGGTCTTAGACGGTTTTACAGCGAATCTCTTGGCATAGATTGGCAGATATTCTTCTAAAAAGTCATTTGCCTGATCTATGGTGCATATATTCTCAAGCCTCATCTCTTTTATAAGGCGATCCTGGAAGGTTTCAAAGAGCCTCTCTATCCTTCCTTTGGCAGGAGCCGAATGGGCGTAGATAAGCTCAACGCCCAATTCCTTAAGAGATCTCGCGAACTGGCTTAACGCTTCCTGGTTTTTAAGCTCGTCCTCTATAGTCCGCTTCTTGGTAGATTTATACGTCGAGTGCATATCCAGATAAACACTTAGAGGAATACCGCGCTTCTTGACATACCGCTTAAAGCTATCCATAGCTGGGATAGTGCCCTCATATTTATAGAATCTACCAAAGGGTTTGCCGGTAGCGTCGTCTGTGTAGCCCATGAGGACACAGTAAGAACCGCGGCCTTCAAACCAATCATGTTCAGATCCGTCCATCTGAACCATCTGTCCGTAACATTCTTTACGCTCACGCCACTGGCGGTGAGGCCTCTTCTTGCGTTTTTTATATGGGATATTCTCATCTATAAGCCAGAGGCGCAGTGTTTCATCATTTACTTTTATCTTATCCCTTTCAAAGAGCTTCTCGCTTGCCAATGTCGGTCCGAAATCTGGGTACTTATCTTTAAATAGCGCCAAAACCTTGCTTCTTATTTTATCAGGCGTGGTTCTATTAGATGATGCGCCCCTGGATCTATGGATTATACCCTTATCGCCTTCTTCCCTGATTCTTTTTACCTTCCTTCGTATCTGACGCTCACTTAGATATATAGTCTCGCTAGCATCTTTTTGCGTAATAACCTTATCTATCGCCTTATGGATTACGTGTAAAGCCCTTAACTCGTCCTGCGTAGCCATGATAATGTCCTTTCCAGCCATAATGACCTCCTTGTAAAGAGTGCATTATAGCATCTTTAGATTAGGACATTTCTAAATTGGTATAATAGGACATTATCATTTTGGGATGACAATAATATTTTGAAATAGCGCCCGGAAATTATTCTGAAACTATTCAATAATGTACCAGGCTGCCGTCTATCTTTACGCGGCTTAAAGTATATTTAAATACCGCGATGCTCAAGGGCAACAAAATTATAGCAAAAATAACTAACGCTAAGATATCCGGAATTAACATTTTAAAAGAATACCCGTTTAATAGAGCGTGCCTCAGACCACGCAAAGAATACGTAACGGGTAAAATATAAGAGATAAATTGTAATTTTAAAGGCAATGCCTCTATCGGAAAATAGACTCCGCCGAATAACCCTGCAATAGCACTTATAAACCCGCCCACAGGTTCGCTTCTTTTAAATATTAATATAAATCCTGCCGACATTATGCCTATAAAACTAAAGCATATTATGGATAACATGCCTATCAATGCGCCTGCTAAAACATTTGGATTATTAAACTTCATTCCGAAAAAAAATATCCCGATAAATAAATATAAGAGTATCCTTATAGAAGCAAATACAAAATCCCATATACTCATGCCAATAATAATTTCTACGATAGAACTCGGCGTTACCAGCATGGATTCTAAAACACCTGAGGTCTGCGCCTCTCTAATATGGCCCGCAAAGGTCGATAAAGACGCTGTTAAATAAGCGGAAAACGCTATGCCTATAAGCGCAAAAGAAAAATAATCGGTATTATAAGAGGCGAGATACTGGCTTGCTGATTTTCCGAATAGCTTTGCTATATAATAAAAAGTCGTTACAGACACTACCATCCCAATGCAAGTCATCAAAAAAGACAGTTTGTAACTAACGAATATTTTTACATCTTTTTTCAAAAACGTTGCCAATTTTAATAAAAACATGCTAATCTTTTTTAACATAATAATTAAATACATCGTTTATCGAAATATCGCATTCCGGTAAATTCATATTTTTCTTTAATTCATCTATAGCGCCTACTGCCTTTATCTTGCCTTTATCTAATATAGCTAACCTATCGGCCATTATCTCCGCTTCATCCAATTGATGAGTTGTAAAAAATACTGTTTTTTTGTGTTTTTTAATTAATTCCTCTTTTATGAATCCTCTGAAATTATCTGCCATTAACGGATCCAAACTCTTTGTCGGCTCATCCATAAACAAGACCTCGGGTTCTTTTAATAATGAACGGGCTATTCCTAATCTCTGCCTTGCGCCTGCGGAATATTGTTGAAACTCCTTATCAGGTTCTTCTATGTTTGCAATCTCTATAACACGAGAGACTTCTTTAAATATCTGTCTGGAAGGTATATTATAAAGCGCGGCAAAAAAATTAAGGTTTTCTTTTCCGGATAATCGCCAGAAAAAACTTCTTTCATCGCTGGAAATAAGCCCGATTGATTCTCTTACTTTTTTTTCTTCTTTTATTATATCGTATCCATTTACAAACGCACGGCCCTGCGTAGGTAAAATTAAAGTGCATAATATTTTGATCAACGTTGTCTTGCCTGCGCCGTTCAGACCGACAAGGCACAATAATTCATTCTTTTTTACTTCTAAATTTATTTTATTTAAAACTATTTTTTTTCTGCCTTTTTTGAAAGGGGTCACTGTGGAATCCAAAAGACTTCTTGTTCCGTAAAACTCTTTGCATAAATCCCTTATTTCTATTATATTCAACTTAACATATCCTTTTTTTTGTAGCCCTATTTAGATAAAAATAATATATTTTCCAAATAATAGTTCCAAAAACACGTGAAAACAAATTGCTTTTTTCAAAAAATATACGCCTTTTCATAAAATCTGATATCCTTATATAAGGATACATCATAACTTCCAATAATAACAATATAATTATTCCTCTATTGAAACAAAAACTTGGTTTTTTAATTCTGCCTTTTCCAATAATATATACTGCCTTTCCTATTATATCATCTTCCGAAACAACACCCATATGAGTAGAATTATCTCCTCTCTCTAAAAAATAGAGCCTGTCATCTTTTTTAAATCTTCCCCACGCTCTATGACATACCAGGATATTTCTATTAAAAACTATTATATCTCCCACTTTTATGTTTATAGACTCGATCGGTTCGACTTTTACTTTGTCGCCATTTTTAAAAACAGGCTCCATGCTTTCGCCGTTAAAGTCCAATATTCCGCCTTTAATTTTTAAATACATGTTTCTTAGCTGTGTATTATCGCCTATCATTTGATGATTTTCTCATACATTATATAGGTTGTCAATAAGAAGAACTGATGTTATAATTTATGAAATGAAGAAAGAATTGCGTTTTATTTCTAACTGTTTTAATATCAACTATCAAGTTAAATCCAAAAAAATCTTAGAAGACCTTGCGAATAAAAACCTGGACTGGGATCTTATATTAAAAATTCTAATAAAATCCGATATCGCGCCATTGGCTTTTCACAATCTATCCAGTTTTAAAAATAATAAAATTCCGCTATCTTTTATGAGCGAACTCGGGAAAAAGTATTATTATTCGTTAGCAAAAAATCTATTTATACAAAAAACCCTAAATGACACGCTAACCTTATTCTATAATGAAAAAATACCGTCCATAGCCTTGAAAGGCTTATTCATGGGAGACATTATTTATGAAAATATCTCTCTCCGGACTCTAAATGATATAGATATTTTAGTAAAAAAAACTGACCTGCAGCAAGTAGACCGCCTATTGCAGCAGAATGGTTATATGAAGTTTAAAGAATATCCGGCTCAAATATCATATTCCAAAGATAACGATGCGGCGCAGAACTGCTTTAAAAGAATATCTATAGATGTGCATTACGACTTACATGTCTCTTGGACATCCTCTATTATTTCCCCGGATTTTTTATGGTACAATACTATAACAAAAGATGTTAATGGAGTGACTACATCATATCCATCTTTAGAAAATAGCATCATTTATGCCGTATTACATTTCTTCCGTCATTTCTCAGTAGCATTTATATGCCGGGATATTTACTTCTTGCCTTTGCCTCAATTAAAATTTATTTTAGACATACACGAAATAATATCCATGAAACAAGATGAGATTGATTGGAATTATATTTTAGATTTTTGCGATAGGAACAATACTAAATACATTTTGTATTTCTCGCTTATTTTATCAAAAAATTACTTTAATACAAATATTCCATGCACGGTTACCAGCAGAATAAAACCTTCTTTTCAGAGAAATTTTATTATTCATACTTTTTTAAATAGCTATATAAAAATGCAGAATAAAAAAATTTCCTATAAAACAATGTTTTGGACAAAACGTGTTTACTATTCGCTATTTAAGAAGCCTTATTCTGGCGATAAAATCCTTACGACTGTTTCCAAATTTGCAAAAAACCATGATCTACCGGAGCATTCTTTCAAAACATTTTTATTATACGCTTTACGCCCATTTTTATGGGCATGGTATCGATGATATTTCCTTGAAAAATGTTTATAAGCATAATAATCCCTACTCGTAACAGAGAAACTCTTATTTCAAAAACATTGGATTATCTTGATAATCAGAATCTATCTAAAAACCTATATGAAATATTGGTAGTGGATGACGGATCTATTGACGAAACCGAAAGAATTGTAAAAGAGCGCGTTCATAAATGCTCGGTTAGATATCTTAAAAAAATGCGCGAAGGGCCTGGTGCTGCTCGTAACCTTGGAATCAAGCATGCAAAAGGTGATATAATAGCATTTACCGATGATGACTGCATAATCCCCTCTGGCTGGTTAAAAAATATATACGACAGCTTCATTAATAATCCTGACATTGCCGGCGTAGAAGGAAAAACAATTACATTCATTAATAAAATACACCCCCTGTCTCATCAAGTAGTTAATCTGCGGCCTAAAGGGGTTTTCCCTACGTGCAATATAGCTTATAAAAAACAGAACTTAGAAAAAATAGGGGGATTCTATCATAAATTCCAATATCCTCATAACGAAGACGTTGATTTGGCATGGAATGTTTTAAAACACGGGAATATTATATTTAAAGATTCTTTAATAATAATACATCCTTCCTATCATAGAAATATATTTAAAAAACTCATATGGACATACTATTTTGTTAAATATGACTTTCTGCTATTCGACCGCCATAGAAAATTATACAAAGAATTAAGATGTAAAAATCCTTGGAAATATATCTATTTCGATTTTTATATAAAATGCAACTACTTTTTTCTTTTGAGAAAATATATAAAATATAAAAAATTAAAAACATTTTCTATATTAACGTTTGAAATAGCCGTATTTCTGATATTGCAAGGGCTTTTATTGTTTTTTCTTGTCTTCTTTTTTATCTACCGGCATAATAAAAAATGATAAGCATTATAATAGTGACGCATAACCGCATAAATCTTGTCCAGCAATGCATAGAAAGCATTATTGCTCAAACTCAAAATAAACATGAAATAATTGTCATAGACAACTGCTCTTCTGATAATACCTATAACATACTTAAAAACAGATACGGCGATAGGCTTAAAATAATAAAGACTGGCTTCAAAAAAAGCCTTGGTTCCTGCAAAAATATTGGCATCAATGAATCAAGAGGCGATATCGTCGCGTTCACGGATGACGACTGCGTCCCTTCTCTGAATTGGTTGGACAGTATGCTCATCTCTTTAAAATCAGGCAATTGCGACATAGCGGCAGGCCCTGTCCGTATGTTGAACAAACTGCGCTTTCCCTGGTGGTGGCGACCTTCTTTAAACTGGACCATAGGGATAGCGGAGATAAACTCGAAGAATTTTTTACCGCTGGGAAGCAATGTGGCTTTTAAAAAAGATACGCTTATGGACATAGAATCATCCCTTGATAGCGGAACTTTTAAAGAAATTGTTTACACAGAGGATAACTTCAGGATAATGACGGCTGTCAAAAAAGGCTATAAAATAAAATTGGACAAATCAATGATTGTTTATCATAACGTAGATCAAAAAAGGATATCTCTCAATTATTTACTCAGAAGAAGCTGGCTTGAAGGAAAACACTGGGCTAAAAATAAAAAAAGCATAAAAATACTGGCATACCGGATTGCAGCATTATTATTCAATCCGCTTAGATTCATTATATCCTTTAATTTGAACTATCTATTAAGAGTTATTGTAAGCATTTCTTATATAATAGAATGCGCTAAAGCAAAAACCAGATATTCACTAAAAGGCTGTGATATTTTAAATTTCTTTAATTATAGCTTCTCTCCTCATAAACCCGTCGCTGTCTGCATAGATATAACAAGCCGCTGCAATCTAAGGTGCCCTTTCTGCGAAATAGGAACCGGTATAAAAAATGATTTCTCTAATGAACTGACAAAAAAAGAATTATTCGGCATAATCGAACAGTTAAAAAAATGGAACATCAATATAATAGACAGCATATCCGGAGGAGAACCGTTTATAAGAAAAGATTTTTGGGAGTTCCTGGAATACTGCGAATATAACTATATCCGTATTAACACCGTATGCACCAACGGCACATTATTGGCTGATTTGGATAATAAAAAATTCCGGCTTCTCTCTGCCTCAGTAGCCGCCTTATCTATCTCCCTGGATTCAAATGAACAAAAGGCGCATGATTTCTTTAGAGGTAAAGCGCAGACATACTCGAAGTTAATTAAAGGATTGGAGAATATTTGTCGGTTAAAAAGAGAAACCGGATTAAAATTAGAAATTCACACCTCTACCGTAGTAACTAAAGATAACTATAAAAATATATCCGATATCCTTCTTTTTGCAAAAAAAATGCGCGTAGATTATATGATTTTCCAGCCGGTAAACTATATGTCTAACTTTTATGGAGTAAATCCCGCCCCGGATAAGAAAAATTTCATATTTACAGAAAAGGAGGAAATAGAAAAATTAAAAGAGGCTATAAAAAAAGGTATATCAACCGGCAGGAAGAATAAGATAAAAAACAATCTCAGTGTGTTTTCGAAATGGGCCATACCGTATTTTGAACAAGCGATAGATAAAGATGCTAAAACAGAATATTTCTTCAATAAAATTTACAAAGATTTCAAATGCTTTGTGCCATTTTCCCATTTGAAGATAAATTCAGAAGGTTATATATTACCTTGTTACCTCCTTCCTCTTGTAAATAACATAAGAAAAACAGATATAAAAATATCCTGGCTCAACGATATAAATCCGATAAGAAAACATCTTAAAAGCGGAGAATTTTTCGAACAATGTAAAACTTGCTATTGTGATTTTCCCTATTCTTTGCAATATAATTCCCGCTGGTACCCGTTTAAAAAAAGGCTATTCTTTTTCAATATATTCATATATTACATAAAAAAAATAGTATTTACAATTAAAAACTATCTATGATTGAAATAACCGGCGCTAAAAAAAGACTGCTATTAAAAATTATTGACAATATGCTAAAGCTACTTCATGTTGTTTTGTCTGCTGTTTTTTTGATAACTTTAAAAAAACCATACGCTATTAACAAAATTTTATTAATAAGAATAGACCATATAGGCGACGCAGCAATGTTGACTCCTGTTCCTAAATTAATAAAAGAAAAATATCCGGGAGCAAAAATAACCGTGATGATAGGCTCATGGTCGCTGGATCTATTTAAAAACAACCCATATGTAGATAAAATTATATGCCATGACGCTCCGTGGTGGACTTCTATCAGGCCGGGCAACAAGACAAAAACATTGCTAAAATATATTATAAACGACTATATCCCTTTATTAAAAAAGTTAAGAAAAGAAAGATTTGATATCGGAATAGATTTCAGGGGAGACATCAGGCATATAATATTATTCCTTTTGTTGCCCCGGATTAAATGCAGATTAAGTTACGACCGCACGGGCGGAGAATCCTTGCTTAGCCAATCTGTAATCTATGATAAGGAATTACACGAAACATGCAAAACAATCAAACTATTGAATGCCATAGGCATAGAATCTAAATCCGTCAGACCTGACATATGCATTACGGACAGCGAAAGAAATGCTGTAGATAAAATATTTAAGATAAACTCTATTAAAGAAAATGATATAAAAATCATTCTGTCTCCGGGCGCGCGTTTAGAAATAAAACGCTGGCCCCTTAACAATTTTATTGAATTAGGCAAATTATTAGAAAAAAAATACGGGGCATGGATTATATTCACAGGCATGTCGCCAGAAATCAACAAAAAAGATATTCCTTCTTACGATAAATTCGTAAATCTGGTGGACGACTTAAACCTCCTGCAATTAACAGCCCTCTTTGAAAAAAGCAACCTCCTGATATCCAATGATTCCGGCGCCACCCATATCGCCTCGTCCAAAGACATCCCTATCATAGCGCTATTCGGGCCGACTGACCCTGATATATACAAACCTGTTTCTAATAACATGAGTATCGTCATGGCTCCGGAGAAATGCATGAGCGGAATTACTGTAGAAAAAGTGCTTAGTGAGGTGGATAAAATATTATGAAAATAGCCATGCTGGGCATAAGAGGTATCCCAAACTGTTATAGCGGCTTTGAGGTGTGCGCTGAAGAAGTTGCTTCAAGATTATCCAAAAAAGGGCATTCTGTAACAGTCTACTGCAGGCGCCATTATTTCAATCTCAAGTCCAAAACATATAAAGATATCAAACTTATAGTGATCCCTACAATAAAAAATAAATATCTGGATACTTTTATTCACACATGTTTGTCCACGTTTCACTTATTATTCACAAACGTGGAAATTGTTCAATATTTCGGTGTGGGAAATTCCATCTTTACATTTCTACCGCGTATATTTGGAAAAAAAACTTTCATCAATGTAGACGGGCTTGACTGGACAAGAAAGAAATGGTCTTATCCCGCAAAATTATACCTAAGATTTTCCGCGTTTCTAGCGACTTTTCTTCCCACAGGTTTTATTACTGACTCAAAAAAAATAGTCGGTTACTATGTGGATTGCTTTGGCAAGGAACCTGTATTTATATCATATGGCATGCCGGTATACACCACTCCATCTTATGACGATTCAAAAGAAACGCTGGATAAATTTGGAATACAGAAAAATAAATACATATTATTTGTGGGGCGATTAGTTCCGGAAAATAATATAGACACTCTAATATCCGCTTATAATCAAATTAAAACAGATATAAAGCTTGTAATTGCAGGAGATGCCGCGTATGAGAATGAATACATAACATCCTTAAAACACAGCGCTAAACCAAATATCGTATTTACAGGCTTTTTATCCGATGAAGCTTATGTAAATATCTCATACAACGCGTATATATTCGTAGAACCTACGGAAGCGAGCGGCACGCACCCTGCCATATTAGATGCCATGGGATTTGGCAGCTGCGTTCTGGTAAACAACACTTCTACAAATTTAGAAACCATAGGGACGGCAGGCCTAATATATAAAGGCCTTGAAAAAGATGTGGATTTAAAGAAAAAAATGGAGTTTTTAATTAATAATCCGGAAATAATAACTACCTATAAAATAAAAGCTATAGAGCATGTAAAAAAATATTATTCATGGGATAAAGTCGCAGAAGAATATGAATTTTTGTATAAAGCGCCTAAGATTCCGACAGATAACCAGAATAAATAAAAAGGAGTTTTCCATAAAAAACCGTCAAAAAAAGCCATATTAAAAAGCAACGCCGCAAAGCCCACAAGTATCGCGAAACTCATATCTTTAAAATCGCTGTTCAGGTTCCTGCAGCAATAGGAACCTTTTTTTATAATATCTGTTAAAAAAATAATAAACCCCGCGAATCCCAGTAAGCCGGCTTCCGCTAAATGCATAAGATAAATACTGTCCGGTATTATTAGCTCTCGAGGCAGGCTTATATTCAAATATTGATTGAACAACATTCTGTAATGATTAAGGCCCACTCCTACAAAAGGATGCTGTTCAATCATCCTGACTGTGGCAATATAAGCATTAGTCCTGTGTCCGCTTTTTAAATACTCCCACAAATATTCCATCCCAAACCTGTATCTAAAATTTTCAGAAAAAAACGGATAGGAAACAAGCAGGCTGAATAATAAAGCTGCAACCCATATAAAAATTAACCAGGCAACCCTCTTTTTGACTAGCATTACTATTGAAATCATTATCAAACACGCAAACCATGTCCCTCTTGAAAAAGTCAAAAATGCGCCGGAAAGTATAAATAAAAAAATGGCCAGATTTACATATCTCGAGCTACCCGTTGCCTTCTTATAAAAATAAAATGACAAAGGTATGCAGCCGATAAAATACGAACCCAGTATATTTGGATGTATAAGAGTTGACATCATCCTTCCCTGAAAAATAAAACGCCCGTAATAATAATTGTCTATAAATCTTTCATATATTATATTGCTTTTAAATATCATTTCCAAAAAACCTATCAAAGATACAAGCGTCGCGCATAAACATAAAAAATACAATATCTTTTTAATATACTCTGTTTTAAATTCATTTATGATTAAAAAATAAATCAGTACAGCCATAATTATAAAATCGCTGTAATATTTATATGCCGTCAATCTATCTTTAGCAAACCAGATATTCAGCGAAAAAAGAAACAGATATATCCAGAAAAGCTTATTTTTATATATAAAATAATCCTTTAAATCAAATTTATGTTTTAATAAAGACAGCGCAAGCAAAGCGATTAAGACCAATTTAACGCTTATATCATACCTGTACTTCAAGGGTTCAGGAATGAACGATATCCAGATTATAAAAAATACCGCAAATATCACGGTAAGATTTGCAAATAATATACGCAATGACTTTCTAATTGCCTTTATGCGGAACATTTTTTATCTCCTTTAACCATCTCGCGAAAGGAACCTTGATTTCCTGGCCATCCGTCTTAATAAGAGAAAGGTAAATAACACCGTAATCTCTCATCTTTCTTACATCTATAAGATCTTCGCCATTAGCCCTCACCACTATGAATTCATACTTAATACCGGTTAATTCTAATATTTCTTTTGTTTTTTCTCCATATAGTAAAGGGTTACCATCTAACAACAAAGTAACCTTTGACCCTTCTTCAATATCTATTTTTTTCAACGTCAATTTCCCACCTAACCAGCCATTAAAAACCATTTGTTGCGAGGAAACAATTCTGCCGATATTTAAATGCGGATTTAATAATCTCAGAATTCCTATGCCATACTCCTTTGTGCCGGATTTATTTGCAATGTTAATGGTTAAAAGCGCCCCGTCTTTCAATTCGAAATCCAAAGGTAAAAAACATCCATCCAGAATACTCGTATCTTTGTTTCCGAAAGCAACAAGCGAAACATACGGGATGTTATCTACAGGTTCATTGAAAAGCATACCTTTGAATTTTACAAAACAGCCTAGTTTTACTTTATCAATCTCAACCGAGGCTTTTGCGTATTCATGGAGCTTTAATTTCTCAATCTCCGGCTGCTGTAATGAATTATTATCTATATCCCGCGTCTTAAGCAAAGTTAATTCGCTATTATCTTTATCCATTATTAAGTCAAACATCTGCTGCGCTACTGCATAATAACCCAGGGGGCTATTGTGGCCTTTTGGCGATGCATACGGGAATCTGTCAGCTGGCCATTCACAGCGGGCTGAATAAAAAATTTTCTTTGTTTTCCGCTAATTTATTGCCTATATTTATAATATTCTCTTCATAATGGTTTAAAACCACCCGCGCGCCGCTATCAGCCATTTCTGATAAAAGTAAACTATAAATATTCGTACTTTCTTCCTTTAAAGATCCTTTGTAATAATAAAAAGGATTTCTTAATACTCGACCTTTGGGAATCAAGCATCTTAAAAAAACAGGCGGTTCCGCGTCAAACCTCAGATATCTTAATCTGGGTATAAATTTATAGTAATTTTTCATTCTTTGTTCTAAAGTGCTGCCTGCTACATCTATTAATTTTAAACCATTCCCTTCCAATATATACCTCGCGTGCATATAATAAATTTCAAAATTTTCAGTATGATTAAAGGTACAATCTCTTACAAATTGAAAACAAGCTGGGCCCAGAAGAATGTAATCAAGGCCATATTTACTGCCTATATATTTCCACATAATAAAAGCCTGGCCAAAACCATACCAAGAACATCCGAAATTAATAACCTGGAAATTGTCATAACCATTCTGTATAAATATCTTCTGCAACAAACTAGGATAGTCGTTAACGTCGCTTGCTTCATCTCCGTAAGTAAAAGAGTCCCCAAAACAGCCTACTCTAATAATTCCTTTCGGCTTACTTGGTTCAAAATTTACAAAAGAGCTCTTTTTTTCACTTTTAAAAAACCCCAACCTGGACATGGTAAGCGAATCCAGCTCTTTTGGTTTTTGCAGTTCAATATTCTGCTGCGGCGTAGGTTTGTATATTCTCTTCATATAAACGCGATAAAAAAGAAAATTTACTAAAATTAAAATGCAGGAGAGAAAAAATATATATACTAATAGTTGCGGTATTTTTTTAATCATAACTTGACAGCATCCCGCAATAGATCCAAAAAATATAAAATGGCACCGTCCAATACAAAAGATCATAAGTGCACATGTTAATCAAAATGCCTGTTATAGATACGCTCAAAACCAGAAAAATATCATTATTGCTTCCATATCCTTTTTTTAATAAAAAAGCGACGAATAACGCAAAAAATAGATACCCCAATATGCCATTTTCTCCGAGAATCATAAGATGCATGTTGTCCGGAACTTTTATCAGATTGTTCCGTTCTCTTTTAAAACTAAAGTCATTAAAATGCTTCCTGTAATTAAATAATCCCAGTCCAAGAACAGGATAGGTCTTTAATATATTATACGTAGTTATTAATCTGGAAGCTTTATTGCTGTAGGCATGTTTTAATCCGTTAGTATCTTTAAACCCAAATCTCTTAGTTCCCGGAGTGCCTTCAAAAACCGTAAATATCAAAATCATGGCCAAAACACCTAGAATAAGGTAAGTAATGGCTTTTTTACTTTTTCTATAAAAATATACTGCCGACATAAAAATAAAGCCTAGTAAGCTGCCCCTTGAAAAAGTAAATATTAAACCTGCTATGCATAATACGGCGGATAATATTCCGAAAATCTTCAAAAAACGCTTGTTTTGATTGTTATAAATAAAAAAATACGCCATCGGTATGCATGCTAAAAAATATGTTCCTAGCGCTGCTGGAACTATCTGCGTAGCCATTGCCCTATACTCAGAAAGGTATACTTTATACCACATATTCAAAGAGAGATATTCATATATCATATTCTTATGCATAACTATTTCTGTTATCGCTAATAATGCTACTATATCTCCCAGGACGCAGATAAAAAAAGGCAGTTTGTTTATATTCTTTAAAAGCCTTCCGCCATTTTTAAAGAAATAATAAACAGCTATAATTGACAGCATATAATAGATGCTGTTGGGAGAATTCACCTTTTCGCCTTTTATAAAAAATAATCTTAAGATTATCACCCCGAAATAAGCCCATAAAAACAAATCCGCCTTTTCCGAAAAAGCGCTCCTGATTCCGTTCTTCCAAGACAAAATCAAAAGCACAGACATTGCTAATAAAAAATACACTATGAATTTTCCAAAATAGCTTTGAAAATAAATTATCATATTTCCATGATGACTTTGAAAAGGTTCTATAAAAAAAGATAGCCACGCGCTTATAAAAATAGCCATGACATAAAACAGCGCGCATATAGTTTTCTTGTACGCTACAATAAAATTATTCATATTTCTCCTTCGCAGGTTCAATGCGGCCGAGCAAAGCCTTGGATCTCGTACCCATATATTGGCCCAGCGCGCCCGCGAAAGAATAAAAAGGGATTAAAAACGCGCACAAAAAAACCGCCTTTAAACTTTTTTTACATTTACGGTACCTTGCTAAATCATAAAAATACTGCATTGAATGAACAA
>Ga0210019_1001769_pt1 | contig 22266 bp, 20 predicted proteins | sample CryGeyCG2114_020_2_FD_183969 | JGI IMG/M metagenome (GOLD analysis project Ga0210019, IMG submission 183969) | Groundwater microbial communities from aquifer - Crystal Geyser CG11_big_fil_rev_8/21/14_0.20 (SPAdes) (version 2) | ecosystem: Environmental > Aquatic > Deep subsurface > Groundwater ...
CCAGCTGATCAATTTCCTTCTCTAATATAGACAGCGGCGGCATAAGAACAATGACATTGCCCAGCGGCCGCAGCATCACGCCGTATTTTCGCGCTTCGCGGCAGACGCGCGCGCCGATTTTCTCTTCCCATGCAAACGGCTCTTTGGAATCACGGTCTTTAACCAATTCAATCCCAACCATAAACCCACACTGCCGGATGTCTCCAACAGAACGGAGATTATAGAGCATGTCCAACTGTTCTCTCAAGAACTTTATTTTGGGCTGTAAATTTTCCAAAGTGCGTTCATTTTCAAAGACTTCCAGGCTGGCAATGGCTGCCGCGCAGGCCAGCGGGTTGCCGGTGTAGGTGTGGCCATGGAAAAATGTCTTTTGATCTTTGTAATCGAACAGGAATCCGTCAAAAATCTTTTTCGTTGTGAGTGTAGCCGCCAGCGGCAAGTAACCGCCTGTCAATCCTTTGGCCAGACACATGATGTCCGGCGTCACGCCTTCATGTTCGCAGGCGAACATTTTGCCCGTCCGACCAAAACCTGTGGCTACCTCATCAGCAATCAGAATCACGTCATGTTTTTTGCAAATCTCGGAGATTCGCTTTAACAGACCTTCCGGCCACATGATCATCCCGGCCGCGCCTTGAACCAACGGCTCGGCAATGAACGCCGCGATTTCATGATGACGCTCACGAATCATCGATTCAAAATGATCAAAGGTCGTTTGGATAGTTGGAAACATCAAATTGCGATACGCCTTATGAAATAAATCGATCCCGCCGACACTCACGCTTCCCAATGTATCGCCGTGATAAGAATTCTCCAGATGTGCAATCCATTTTTTCTCCGGCCGACCGGTATTTTGCCAATATTGATAAGCCATCTTAATGGCGACTTCGACCGATGTTGATCCGCTATCGGAATAAAAAACTTTTTCCAATCCCTTCGGCGCAATCTTGATCAATTTCTCAGCCAGTTCAATTGACGGCGTGTTCGCCAATCCCAACAACGTTGAATGATCCAGCTTTTCAATCTGTTCATGCAACCGGCGATTGATGTGCGGATGGTTGTGGCCGTGAATGGTAACCCATAAACTTGAAATACCATCAAGGTATTTGTTGCCGTCGGAATCGAACAGATAATTCCCCTCCGCTCGATCAATGACGATTGGCTCATCTCCCAGCCAGTCTTTCATCTGCGTGAACGGATGCCAAAGATATTTTTTATCTAATTCTTTAAGGCTGGCGGTAAGCGGTAAGCGATAAGCGGTAAGCAAAGAAATTATTTTTTTAATATCAAAATGCTCTTCTTTGTCATTCCCGCGAAAGCGGGAATCCATTTTTTCAAGAAAAGAAAATGGATCCCCGATTAAGACATTCGGGGATGACAGCTCCGTTAAAAACGGAATATTTGCTAACACCGGAACATTGCCGAAATGCGCCACAGCGTCGGGATTGGTTTGTTCCGGCACGCCGGCTTCGCTCGCCTGCGCTTGATTGAAAATCACTCCGAGCAGATTCAGACCTCTGCGTTGAATGTCCTGAATCGTCAGCAGACTGTGATTGATTGTTCCCAATCCCGGACGGGAAATGAGGATGACATCGGCTTGTAAATCCTGAATCAAATCGGCTGCACAATAAACCTGAACGCCCCCTAACCCCCTCTTTATGAAAGAGGGGGAATGGGGGAGTTCCGCAACAGGGACCAGCAACCCTCCAGCGCCTTCAATCAGAACAATGTCATACTTTTCCTGAAGCTTCCGGTGCGCGTCTTTGATTGTCTGAAGATCAAACGTAATGCCCGCACGTTGAAACGCCAAATGCGGCGACAACGGCTCCGGCGCAAAGAATGGATTGATCACAGAGAGATCATCATCAACACCTAATGATTTTTTTAAAAAAGCGGCGTCATCGCCGCCGCATTGAACAGGTTTCATCACCCCGACGTTGAGCCCCTGGGCTTGCAAAGCTTTTCCCAGAAGCGCCGTGACAAAAGTTTTCCCGACGTTGGTGTCCGTGGCTGTGATGAAGATGGATTTTTTCATAAATCTGGGGCTGTGTCAGGTGCATTTCCGCGCGCAGTTACCCCGCCCTTGGCGGGGTCTGTTTGAGCACGGAAATGCGCCTGACACAGCAAATTATTTTCTGCATTCAAACCATATCACTTCCAGTGTGGCGTAAACGCCGAGATGGTCACAATACGTTGCGTCATAAATATCGCACAAACGCTGGAGGCTGTCTTTGCCGACGTAAAAATTCCGCTCCAGACGGTTAGCACCCACGCCTTTAACCCATTGCAAAAGGTCCATCAGATTTTCATAACGGACTTTGATCCGCTCGTAATCGACGGAAATGTCTTTGAATCCCGCCTGCTGCAATCCTTTTTTGATCTCTTCAACATCCGGAAGCCTCTGGATTCGCGCAGACGGACCGGCTTCCTTCTCTAATACAGCGAACAGTTCGCGGAATGTTTCGCGGCCGAAGAGCGTTCCGCACATCACGCCTTGATCCGACAGAATCCGGCGGCATTGGCCAAACGCTTGGGTCACAGGCATCATCCATTGAAACGCCAGGTTGGACGTGACCAGATCAAAACTCCCGTCGGCAAACGGCGGCTCGCTGATATCCGCCAAGATAATTTCAAACGGCCCTTCCTGCCTGGCCGCCTGTTCGATCATCCCCGGCGCGTAATCCAGACCGGTGACTTTCGCCTCCGGAAACACATGCGCCAGACGGTTGGTGAACCACCCCGTCCCCATTCCCACGTCGAGAATTGTCCGAAAATCCTTCTTTGATTCCCGAAGCTTGCGCGTCAATTCCCGGCCGATCTCGCGGTGAAGCCCGGCCAGAACATCGTAGCGGATCGACGCGCGGGAAAAAGCATTTTGGACTTGAATATCAGAACCAGAGACCATACATCAATGAACGTTGAGTTTGTTTGAGAAATGTTTTAAGAATCACATTGAATTCCTGCGGAGAGCTCAAAAACGGAAAGTGTCCCAACTCCGGCATGCTTTCGAAATGCGCCCTCTTTAAAATGCCTTTCATATAACCGACGATTTTCAAATCGCATATCTCATCGCCGGCGCCGTTGATAAAAAGCAGCGGACATTTCACCGCAGAGAGCAGCTTGCGCTGGTCAATCTCTTCCATCATCATCAGATAATCGATCAAAACCTCTTTGGCGGGAATCAAATCCGCCTGATGAAACGTCTGCAGCCATTTGTAACGGCGCGTCTGGCGTTCCTGCACCGTAAAGAGCGAACGAAAAAAAACATGCACCACCGACGGATAAGAATGAAACATCTGCCTCAGAAGTTTTTCTTTACGCTCCAGCGAAATGCCGCAAGGATAATCATCGCAGGCGTAAAACTTCGGCATCGTTCCGATGAGCGCCAATGATTTCACCAATTTCGGATTCGTCTCATACAACTTCAGGGCGATGTTTCCGCCGAGGGAACTTCCCACAATGTGCAGCGACTTGATCTGCTGATGGTCCAGAATGTCCCGAATATCCCTGGCCACAACATCGAGGGTCATATTCTTGGCGGGGCCGCTTTGGCCGTGCCCCGGCAAATCCAGGCTGATCACGGTAAAATCGTCGGACAAATGCTTCATCTGCTGGCGCCAGATGCGATGATCGACGGACCAACCGTGAATGAACAAAAGATGCGGCCCCTTGCCTTCGGAATGGAAAAACCAGTCGATCCCGCTTGTCCCTTTGAAATGAGGCATGAATTTTCCTTATTATAATTTTGTGTAGGGGCATAGCGCGCTATGCCCCTGCGATTTCATGCAGCCCGACGCAATGCTTTCACCAACCGCTCAACATCTTCTCGCGTATGCGCGGCCGTCACCGTCAGACGAAGACGAGCCGTGTTTTGCGGAACCGTCGGCGGACGGATCGCCTGCGCCCAAATGCCTTCTTCAAATAATGCGCCGGAGAGTTCCACGGCGGTTTTGGCGTCCTTCACCAGAATGGGAATAATCGGCGTCTGCGAATTCATCGTGTCAAATCCGAGATCATTCAATCCCCGGCGCAGATCATTCGCCAACTCCAGCAAGTATGTCCGCCGCGCGGGTTCATCGCGAATGATTTCCACGCCGCGCGCAGAGGCCGCAGCCGCCATCGGCGGCATGGCCGTCGTATAAATAAAACTTCTGGCCTTATTGATCAGATATTCTCTCAACGTTTCACAACCACAAATATATCCGCCGAAACATCCGGCGGCTTTCGACAATGTTCCCATCTGAATATCAATTTTTCCTTCAAGACCGAAATGTTCGACGGCGCCTTTGCCATTTTTGCCGAGGACGCCGAAACCGTGCGCCTCGTCCACCATCACCATAGCGCCGTAACGCTGCGCCAGATCCGCGATTGCGTCCAGCGGCGCGATGTCGCCGTCCATGCTGAACACGCTGTCCGTCACAATCAGTTTCTTTTTTCCCGCCGGAGTTTCTTTCAACATCTCCTCCAGGGCCTTCATGCCGCCATGCGGATAACGTTTCATTTCCGCGCGGCTCAAAACAATCCCGTCAACGATCGAGGCATGATTCAAACGGTCGGAAAAGACAATGCCATCGCGGCCGGCCAAAGCGGAAATGATGCCGACGTTGGCCATGTACCCGGTTGAGAAAACCAGCGCGGATTGTGTGCCTTTAAAATCCGCCAGCAATTGTTCCAGTTTGCGGTGGCTGGACAAATGTCCTGAAATCAAACGCGATGCTCCGGCTCCGGCGCCTTCTTTTTCCAGAGCCTCTTTGGCCGCTTGCGCCAAACGCGGATCCGACGCCAATCCCAGATAATCGTTCGAGGAAAAATTAAGAATCTCGCGTCCCTCAATGCGGACGCGCGGGCCTTGGGCTCCATCGACATTGCGCAGCAAGCGGCGCAAATGCCGGGATTGCAAATCATTCAATTCTGTCTGTAAAAAATTATCTAACATTCGCATATCATTTTGCAGGGGCAATTCATGAATTGCCCCCTACCGCACATTCACCACATCTCCCGTCATCCGGCGAAGAATCCGGCCGCTTTTGTCTTCCAGCAAAAGCCGCCCGGATTCGTCGACATCCACGGCCATGCCTTCCAAAACTCCCTGCTGATCTTCCAATCTCACATGACGGCCGAGCGTATCCGACCACTGCCGCCATTGCTGCAGAACAGATTTTGATCCCTGGTGTTGAAACACGTGATACCAGGTTTCCAGATTTTTCAAAAGCGCCTGCAAAACCGCCACGCGGCTGTAAATCTTGCGCGTTTCGGATTTCAGTGAGGCGGCGTGCGCCGGAAGCGATTTCAATGGTGTATTGATATTCAAACCGATCCCTAAAATCACAAACTTCACGCCGTCCATGTCCGCGTTGAGTTCCATCAAAATGCCGGACAATTTTCGCCCGCGGACAAGAATGTCATTCGGCCATTTGATCTTCGCCTCCAGCGGTGTCATCTCGCGGACCGTCTGGCAAACAGCCACCGCGCTCATCAGCGTCATCAGCGAAACTTCACCCACCGACAACTTCGGACAAAAAATCAAAGAAAAATACAATCCCTGACCTTTGGGCGAAACCCATGAACGCCCCAGGCGGCCCTTGCCTTTGGTTTGCGTCTCGGCAATGACCATCGTCCCTTCCGCCGAGCCGTTAACGGCCAGATCCATGGCGGCACCCATCGTGGATGTCGTCTGCTCAAGATAAATGATCGGACGGCCCAAAATTTTTGTGGAAAGGCCGGATGAAATTTCATCGGAATAAAGCAAATCGGGAGATTTCACCAGACGATAGCCGCAATGTGTGGCCGCTTCGATGTCATAACCGTCGCCGCGCAAATCGCGCATCACTTTCCAGACCGCCGAGCGGCTGATCTTTAACGAACGGCTGATCTGTTCGCCGGAAATATATCCGTCATGGCGCTTCAAGAATGAAATGATGCGGTCGCGTGTCATCGGCGCAGCCTCTTGACAATGGAAGACAGTTCTCCGACGACATAATCCACATCCTCCGCTGTTGTCCAACGCCCCGGAGTTAACCGCAGAGCTCCATTGATCTGACTTTCATTGAGACCGAGCGCTTTCAAAACCCGGGAGGACTTGATCGTCCCGGCGGAACACGCCGAACCCTGGGAGGCCGCGATGCCGGCCATATCGAGGGCCATCAATAATTTCTCTCCAGAAATACCTTCGATGCTGACATGAACATTTTTAGGCAAACGCTCGTGAGGATGCCCGTTGAGCCGGACACCATCGATCGTCGTTGTTACGCGGTGAATCAAATCATTTCTCAAATGCGTTAATTGTTTGATCTCTTCCGGCATGCGCTGACGGCAAATTGTCAACGCTTCCGCCATCCCGACCGCGCCGGGCACGTTCACCGTTGACGCGCGGCGCCCCTTTTCCTGGGAGCCGCCGATCAGATACGGCAGGATATCCTTGCCGGAACGGATATACAACGCAGCGATACCCTTGGGTCCATAAAATTTGTGCGCCGCCAAGACCAGAAAATCAGCCTTCATAACATTGACATCGACGGGAATTTGTCCTGCGGACTGAGCGGCATCCACCAAAAAAAGAATGTTGTGTTCACGGGCAATCCGGCCGATGACTTCCACGGGCTGGATTGTTCCGATCTCATTATTGGCGTGCATCACCGCGATCAAAGCCGTTTCCGGCCGAATCAAAGATTTGACGGTGTCCGGATCCACGCGTCCGCAAGCATCCACCGCAGCGAAACTGACATCAACGCCCTGCTTCATCAGCGCTTCGGCGGATTCATAAACACAAGGGTGCTCAACAGAAGAAATAATCAGGTGCGCTTTACTTTTTTTCGCGGCAAGGCCGAACATCACATGATTAACCGCCTCCGTCGCGCTTGAGGTAAAAACAATCTCGCCGGGCTTGGCACCGATGAATCCGGCGACAGTCTCACGGCCGGATTCCAGCGCCGCTGACGCGTCATGGCCGTAGCCGTGCGGACTGGCGGGGTTGCCGAATATTTCAAAAAAATATGGCCGCATGGCCTCAATCACATCCGGATCAACGGGTGTGGCGGCGGCATAATCCATGTAAACACGTCGCATCATGGATTCCATATTATCCGCGGCGAATCTCATTGTCAACCGTGATTAGCGATTTGGTTAACATGGAAATGAAAATTGACAATGCGAAACCCCGATGCTATATTGGCGTCTCTTTGACGCAAAATTTTGGGGCTGTAGCTCAGCTGGGAGAGCGCTTGCATGGCATGCAAGAGGTCACGAGTTCGATCCTCGTCAGCTCCATTCTACTCAGCTCGAATGCTTTCGCGTTCAAGCTTCGAAGAAATAATTCCTGCGAAGCAGAAAAGCAGGAGTGGCGGAACTGGTATACGCGCTGGTCTCAAAAACCAGTGGGGGCGACTCCATGAGGGTTCGATTCCCTCCTCCTGCATTTTGATCTTTCCCATATTCTCAACCCTCCCAACCCTGCCCTTGACGTTTAAGGATTCATAGACTACACTCTTCAGTGAAGTTACGTCGTGTAAATGTTAACATTTCAAAAGGAGAATTTTATGAAAAACGCATCAATGATGTTGGTTTTACTGGGATTGCTCGCTCTTCCGCTGCAAACCGTCTCTGCCCAAGATGCGGTTGATCCGCAAGCCGCGACAGACCAAGCGGCGGCCGCAGATCAAACCACCACAGCCGTTCAAGCCACGGCCGAAGAAGCCGTCGCCGACCAGACGGACGATCTTGACAAAGAAGAACTCAAAAGCGAAGTCAATGCCCTGCAGGAAAATATTTTAGCCAACGAAACTTTGATGAAGGAAATCGAAGAGCTTTTGAAAGATGACGACATCGTCAAGCTTCTCTCCAATCCCGACCTGGTCGCCGCCATCACCAGCTATGACCCCGCGCAAATCGAAGCCAATCCGAGCGTGCAGGAACTGATGAAAAATCCGAAGGTCAATGAATTGATCGAAAAAATCGGCGCTTTGTATGAAAGCCAAAATGCCGCTGAAGGTGATATTGAAAACGAAACGGAAGAAGAACCTGTGACGCAGTAAGCACAAGTTTCAACATGCAAGGGCAAGGCGCGCCTTGCCCTTGCAAAATAAAAAAGGACAGCTCAAAAGGCTGTCCTTTTTTATTAGAATCCATTCTTGAAAAAATCAATCACGGTGCGTCCGGTAGGGTTGATCCCGTAAATTCTTAAACGTCTGATAAATGGAGTAATGAAAAACCGCAAAATAAATCAGAGCATGATAAATCACAATAAAATGAAAAAATTCGATCAGAGCCACCAGCCTGTCGTGATCATTCATGTCAAGGATCACCAAGGCCGGGTCCATCGCCAGAACAAATCCCACGATGAAAAGATACGGCAAAAAGAAACCCAACAGCATATAATCCAGATAACGAAAACGCTTCACCATCACAATCTTGCGGCTGAAATCAATCGCCTCGCGCCCTTCTTTATGATCAATCAGAAAAGCATATTCATAAGCACTGGCGTCGATAGCGGCCAGAAATCCGGGAATGATTAAAAATAATGTCTTGTAAATAACATGGAAAATATAACGAATCTTCAGCAGAATGAGCGGTCCCAAACAATCAAAGGCGTTGCGGTACAAAAATCCCAGGCGCAAGGATTTCCGGTCCGTCTCCCAGGCGTTGACCGCTAAAACGACGCTGATGACCGACAACATCATCACGACCGCCAGACAAAAACCCATTCCCCAGGATATCCACTCTCTGAATTCTCCGACACCTTCATTCAATCGCCATAGCAAGCCCGAATTGTTCCAAAAACCCATCCACGCAACGAATAAAAAAAACAGAGCCGGACTTGCGGCTTTGAGCCACACGCCGTAACGGCGAAAATAAAGGTCATGCGTCCGGGCGAAAATGGATTTCAATGTGCCTTTGGGAATTTTCATGACGACCTTTCTTGCTCTTTATTGCAAATCTTTTTCCGCGAAGACATCCGCCGTAAAAACTTGAATGCGGGTTTGGGGATCCTGCCAGCAATCGCGCGGCAAGTCTGCTTTTTGAGAACACAATTCGGAAAGGAATTCCTCTTTGCTCCATCCGGTTTCATCCGCCACCTGCGGCAGAAAAACGCCTTGCCTGCCGCCCTGGCCGAGGATGACGCCGTGTCTTCCCAAAACAATTTCACCCGCGCCGCTGACATCGCGTGGCTGCGAGAGAACGGAAATTTCCACTTCAATGTCTTTCAATTCGTCAGGCCGCACCGGCGCGAATCTGTGATCTTCACTGGCCGCGGCAATCGCCATGTCCCGGGCGGATGTGTAAAGCGGCTCGGCGGCGACAATCCGGCCGATGCATCCGCGCAAACGATCATGCGCCTTGAGCGTCACAAAAATCCCCAGAGACTGATTCAAATGCTCCGTTGATAGATGAACATCAAAAATTTTGCCATCGTTAACAAATTGATTCAAGGTGTCTTGGACAATATCAAAAAGCAGGCGTTTATCCTCCAGCGACAAGCCCGAAGAATCCGAAGCCTCATCCGCGTAAAATGCCAGCGCCGCGTAACCGACCACGCGATTTTTATCTCCGGTCGCGGAAACTGAATTTCCCGTCTTCAACACATCGACATGCGTCCATCCCTTTTGCTTAGCTAAAGACATCGCGGCGATGACCGGAAAAAATCCGCACAATTCCACACGTTGGTTTTTTCCTTCCTGCCACAGCTGATCGATCTGAAATTTCTTCACCAGATCGATCGCCCGCTGATCCATCATTCCTGCGGTCATTTCATCGTGATAATGCGACCAGTCCGTACTGACGACAATCTGGATATCCGTCCGCTCTGCGATGACGCGCCCCAGCGCCGCGGCAAAGTCTTCCAAAACATTTTTTGCCGGCTGGCCCACGATCACCGCAACAATCTTCGCGCCGGGAAAAACCTTTTGAATGAACGGAATCTCAACTTCCAAAGAATGTTCTTTGGCGAACGCCTGCGGCTCAAACGCGCAGACGAGGCATTGGGCCTGAATTTGCCGAACCAATTCTTCATCCACGGAAACATGTCCCAACGGCGTTTCGAACAGACCGTCCGGCCAGATGGAAATCCCGTCAAATCCGAAAAAATGACTCGGCGCCAAAATAATAACGGTCTTGATGTTTTGCCGGCTGATGGCTTTGAATGAATACGCCGCCGTCGGGCCCGAATAAATATATCCGGCGTGCGGAACAATCACCATGGGGACCCGTCGGGAATAAACCTCCACATCCGCCTGATTCAAGAATTGATCCACTTGCTGTGATAATTCATCCGCGTCGGCGCTGTAAAACTGCCCGGCCACATTGGGCGCTTTAATATTTGGTGAGGAAAAACCAACGGAAGGATAAAGAAGAAAGACAAAAACCGTTAAAGAGATCAGGACATGATTCATGCGGACGGCAGCCGGGAATCCAGGCTCCATGTTTGCGCCAGAGACAATTTTTTCAACAGCACCAGACACACGATCAGGGAGGCGGCATCCATCACAATCACCCCCTGCGGCGGAATATGAATCCATTCGCCGAAACATCCGCACTCGGCCAAATCAATGCCGCGAATCAACGCTTGCCCGACGATGATGATGAACCCGGTGAACATCACAGCCGCCGCAAAGAGCGCCTGACGCGTCCAGAGCCCAAGCACGAGAAAAACTCCTATGAGCAATTCGATCCATGGCACAATTTTCGCGACAGCAATTTCCAGAAACGACGGCAGGAATTGATAACCCTGAAGAGCATAAAGAAAATTCTGGTAAGGAGAAACGGATTTTTCAAAACCCGAAACGAGGAAAACAAGACCGATAAAAATCCTGAGGATAACAAAAAAATATTTCATTGAACATTGTTGGAATCGGTTTTTGGCGTCACACCCAGCAAGTGATCCAACTCTTCCTGCAGAAGCTTGATGCCAACAACCATTTTCCCGTTGATGAAATACGTCGGAGTGCTGCGGATGCCGATGTCCATTCCTTCCTTCCTGCTGCGCTGGATCACACCGGCGGTATTGTCATCGGAAAGACAGGCTTTAAGCTTCCCCATGTTCAGGCCGCTTTCTTTGGCGTAGATGTCGAACACCGTCGAGGCGTTGACCGTCTCCGCCCAGCTTTTTTGCTTCTCCAGAATCACGTCATGCATCGTCCAGAATTTATCCTGACGACCGGCGCATTCGGCGTATTGGGAAGCGACCAGCGCGTGGCGGTGCATGTCCAGCGGAAAATAACGCATATCCAAAAAAATTTTGTCCGGATACCGATCCATATAATCTTTGATTGTCCTGGCGCCCACAGCGCACATCGGACATTGGAAATCAATGTATTCGACGATCTTGACCGGCGCGCCGGAATTTCCCTTTGTTCTTGAAGTTCCCGATGACTGCGTCAGTTGGCCCTGAGTCACAATCTTGATGCCGGCAACAACGGCAATGGCGGCAAAAATGACCAAAACAGTGACAAGAGATTTATTTTGTTTCATATCAAACCTGCGGTCCGGCCTGAATCAGTTTTTTCCCGAAATCGGTGCTGGCGAAACGCGCGAAATTATCCGCGAACATCTTGCCTAATTTCTTCAAGGCTTCATCGTAGGCCTGTTTGTCCGCCCACATGTTGCGCGGATACAAAATTTTGGAATCCACGCCGCTGACGGCTTTAGGAACAGCCAGATTGAAGACGGGTAAAATTTCGCACTGCGTTTTGTCCAGGCTTCCGTCAAAAATCGCGTCGATCGAACGGCGATTATTATCGATGGCAATGCGGTATCCGGCGCCATAGGGTCCGGCCACCCATCCGGTGTTGATCAGATACGCCGTGGCTTTGTGCTCATCCATCTTTTGGCCGAGGATCTCGGCATATTTCAGCGGATGAACCATCAGAAATGCCTGGCCGAAACACGCGGAAAATGTGGCTTTGGGTTCTTTGACGCCGAGTTCGGTGCCGGCGACTTTGGCAGTGTAGCCGCTGAGGTAATGATACATGACCTGTTCTTTGGTGAGCCTGGAAACCAGCGGCAAAACGCCGTAAGCATCACACGTCAGAAAGATAATCTTGGAAGGATGCCCGCCTTTGGAGACAGGCTTGACGATATTTTCGATGTGACGCATCGGATAAGAAACGCGAGTATTTTCCGTTTTGGCAGAGGAAGTGAAATCGACATCACCTTTCTCATCGACGACCACGTTTTCCAGCAATGCGTCGCGTTTGATGGCGCGGAAAATTTCCGGCTCTTTTTGCGCGGTGAGATTGATGCACTTGGCGTAACATCCGCCTTCGAAGTTGAAAATCCCGTCGTTGTCCCAGCCGTGCTCATCGTCGCCGATCAATGCGCGTTTGGGATCTGTCGAGAGACTCGTCTTCCCTGTTCCTGACAACCCAAAGAAGAGCGCGGTATCGCCGTTCTTACCCATGTTGGCCGAGCAATGGAACGAACCGATGCCTTTCAAGGGCAAGAAATAATTCATGATGGAAAAAATTCCTTTTTTATTCTCGCCGCCGTACCATGTGCCGCCGATGACAGTCATGCGTTCGCTGACGTTGAAGGCCACATAGACTTCGGATCGCATGCCCCATTTGGCGAAATCCGCGCAGGTTGTTTTGCAGGCGTTAAGGATCGTCCAGTCGGGTTTGAAATTTTTCAGTTCATTGTCCGTCGGGCGGATGAACATGTTCTTGAAAAAATGAGCCATCCAGGCGACTTCGGTGATGATACGCACGCTCAGGCGTGTGGTGCCATTGGCGCCGCAGAAGCCGTCCATCACATATAATTTTTTACCGTTGAGCTGTTTGACGGAAATGTCTTTAAAGTGTTTCCAGGCCTCGGGAGAAAGGCGTTTGTTGTCGGAACCGCCTGTGGGGGAATCCGACCACCAAACAGTATCGCGGGTTTTATCGTCTTCGACGATGTATTTGTCTTTGGGAGAACGGCCAGTGAATTTGCCGGTATCAACGGCCACCGCGCCGGTGGTTGTCACGACAGAGCGTTCCCAGCCTTCGTTACGAGAATCGGTTTCATGCTTGAAAAGTTCATCATAAGACAGATTGTAATAAATGTCCATCCAATCGGTGATGCCGAGTTGGGATAAATTCAAGTTGAACAGATATGTTTGCGACATTTCCTAGTCTCCTATTTTTTTATTACATTCTATTGTCCACATCCTTTTTGTCAATGTTGCTGTAAATCCTTCTCAACACCATCGATATAAACAATCAAGTCAACAACCTTGTTGCTGTATCCCCACTCATTATCATACCATGCCACGACTTTCACGAAGTGATCGTTCAAAGCGATGCCCGCGTTGGCGTCAAAGATCGACGTGCGCGCGTCACCCAGAAAGTCGTTGGACACAACCGCGTCTTCCGTGTATCCGAGAATGCCTTTGAGTTCACCGTCAGACGCGTCCTTCATGGCTTTCTTGATCTCGTCATACTTGGCGGGTTTGGCCAAACGGCAGGTCAAATCCACGACGGAAACGTCAGGAGTCGGAACGCGAAACGCCATCCCTGTCAATTTGCCGTTGAGTTCCGGAATGACTTTTCCGACGGCCTTGGCGGCGCCGGTTGAAGACGGGATAATATTTTGACTCGCGCCGCGTCCACCTCTCCAGTCTTTCATGGAGGGACCGTCCACCGTTTTTTGAGTCGCTGTCATGGCATGCACCGTCGTCATCAAACCTTCCACGATTCCCCATTTGTCGTTCAAAACCTTGGCCAGCGGAGCCAGGCAGTTGGTGGTGCAGGAGGCGTTGGAAATGATATTCATGTCATTCTTGTAAGACTTGTTGTTGACGCCCATCACGAACATCGGGGCGTCGGCGGAAGGCGCGGAAATGATAACCTTTTTGGCCCCGGCCTTGAGATGGCCCTGGGATTTCTCGATGGTGGTGAACAGGCCTGTGGACTCGACGACATAATCGGCGCCGACTTCGTTCCACTTCAGATGAGCCGGATCTTTTTCCGCGGTGATGCGGATTTTGCTGCCGTTGACGATCAATGTGCTGCCGTCGACTTTGATGCCGCCCTTGAATGGGCCGTGGGTTGAATCATATTTGAGCATATACGCCAGATAATTCGGCTCCACAATGTCGTTGATCCCGACGACTTGAACATTTTTGCGGCCCGCGGCGGCGCGAAACACCAGACGTCCAATACGGCCGAATCCGTTGATTCCGATTTTTACCATGACTCTCTCCTTAATGGGTTGTTGCGTATTTTCGTAGAGACAGGTTTAAAACCTGTCTCTACGGAATTTAAAAAATTTGAAGCTTTAAAATATCAAAGGCGCCTTAAATGTCAAGAAATTCCTAAACAGGCTCCGGTCTTGACGCCATGTCCGCGCGCGAAACTCGGCGCGTCCATTGGTCTGGAAGATTCGGGAAGGACGTCCAGAAGAACGACCGCGCCGCGGCCGCAGGCGACAACGATCCCTTCAGGATTGATAGCGATGATTTGACCGGGAGCTGTCCCTCTTTCCACGGGGGACTGTCCCATTTTGGCGCGGAGAATTTTAAGAATTTTGCCATCGACAAGAGTGTAAGCCTTGGGCCAGGGCGTCAGGCCGCGAATGAGGTTGTGAATCTCCCGGGCTGACTTGTTCCAATCGATTTTTCCCATCTCTTTGGTCAACTTCGGCGCGAATGTCACACCCGCCGGATTTTGCGCCGTTGCTTTAATTTTTGAATCTTTCATCGCACGCAATGTCCGCGCTAAAACCTTCAGGCCCGCGTCCATCATGCGCCGGCGCACTGACTCTGCCGTCTCATCATCGCCGACGAACAATGATTCCGCCGCCAAAATGTCTCCCGCGTCGAGATCGGCCGACATGCGGATGATCGTCACGCCGGTTTCTTTTTCGCCGTTGATCACCGCCCGATTGATCGGCGCGGCGCCGCGGTACTTGGGAAGCAGCGAACCATGGACGTTGACGGCGCCCATTCTCGGAATATCCAGAATCGATTGCGGCAGAATTTTGCCGTAGGCGATAACCACAAACACGTCCGCCTGAAATTTTTTCAAATCGGCGAGGATCTTCGTATCTTTGAGCGTCTCCGGCTGGAGGCAATCAATTTTTTCGCGAAGAGCAATCTCTTTGATGGGAGAAAACGTGATCTTCGTGCGATCGCGGGGCTTGTCGGGTTGAGTCACACAGGCGGCGACGGAAAATCCTTTTTTCAAAAGATATTCCAGGTACGCTGCCGCGAAATCGTCACTGCCGAAGAAGATAATTTTCATAAGATCACGGGTCCACATTCAACGTTACAACCAATCCGCTTTTGCGGAAACCTTTCAAAGATTCTTTCGCCGCCGCGACGATCGCCTCCTCCGGCCCTTTGAGGATCATGCGATAGCGGAATTTGTCGCGCAGCTTCGGCCGGCGGTCCGGCTGGGGATCAGACAACGTCCAGCCGTTTTGAATTTTATCTTTCAGCCGCGCGTGAACATCGTCCGCGCCCTTGACCACACTCTCCGGCTTCAAACCTCTGACGACAATTTCCATCAGATGACCAAACGGCGGCAATTTCAGATCTTTGCGGATGCCCAGATCATACGTATAAAACCGCTCAAAGTCCAGCGCGCAAGCGGCGGATAAAATCTCTTCCGACGGATAGCGCGTTTGGACGATCAAGTTTTCAGCGATCAGCCGCAAGCGAATCAGCAGACGGAACGCTTTGTGCGGCGCGCGAAAATCCGGATGGGATAGTTCGCTGTCATAATCCAGAACCACGACCAGGCCGAAGGGCCGCGGCGGTTTCCATCCCAGGATCATCTGCGTTGCCAGAATGATGTCCGCGCGCGGAATCTCTGCGGTGCCGGAGGCACAGCGGGCGATGGCCGCCGACGGAAAAAACTTTTTCAAATCCCTGGCCAATTTCTCGCTCCCGCGGCCGAAAGACGTGAGCAGCGCACTGCCGCACGAGGGGCAACGATCCGTGGAGCTTTCCGAAAATCCGCAGCGTCCGCAAAAGAGGGATTTCTGTTCCATCGAATAGACAAGATTCACGTCGCAGCGCGGGCAGCGGATGTTTTCCCCGCATTGGCCGCAATGCGTCACGCGATGATAACCGCGGCGATTCCAGAACAGCACAACCTGTTTTTTCTCGGCAAGGGCCTTTTCGATCTGCTGGATCAACGGCGGAGTCAGGCTGACGCCTTCGGATTGGAAAAAATTAGAGACATCAATTTTCTGCAAACGCCCCACCGAGGGCGCAGGAAAACTTTCAATCATCCAACGCTCCCGCCGGCTTCTCTCCCATAGCTCCGGGCTCGGCGCCTGCGAGACAAACACGAGCGCGCAGGATTCCATTTCAGCTTTTTTCAGAACGGTCTCGCGTACATGATGAAACGGCGATTGCTCTTCCTTGTAAAAATCATGATCCTCATCCGCCATCACGATCAAACCCAGATTCCCGACAGGCGCGAACACCGCCGAGCGGGTGCCAAAGACAATGGATTGGGACGATTGACGGATCGCCAGCCACTGCGCGATCCGTTCTTTGTCTTTCAAAACCGGATCAACGACAAAAACATTTTTGCGATAAAACTTGAGAACATCCCGCCATTGTTTGAACGCGGAAATTTCAGGAACAAGAATCAAGACACTGAGTCCCTGATCCCAAATGTCTTTGATGCGCGCTTCGATCCGCGGCCACTGCTGTTGCCGGGAAAGATCGTGAATGAGTTCATAAGTATGAGATACGTAACTCCTCCTGGCTCCCTCTTTATAAAAAGATGCGGAGTTCGGCACGCGAATCCGTGAACTGTGCCGCAGCGCCGGCGGCAGCGACATCGCCAGCGCCTGTCCCCACGAACAGCCGTAATGATCGCTCAGCCAGCGCATCCATTCCAGATGCTTTGCGTCAAACACAGCTCCGTCATCCGGCAGAGACAAAACCGGAAGAACCTTCTCCACGCCGGCCTTGGGACGCAGTCCGACGACAAATCCGATGTTTCGCCGGCGGTTGAACATCACGACCGCGCGGCTTCCCGCGGAAATTTTTTCGCGCAGAGATTCGGGAACAGAATAATCGAACGGACCTTCCACGGCGAGATCAAAAACGATTTGGGCGAACAGGGCTGTCATGGCGAGATCAATTTCACCACATCCATCGCGGCCTGCGGGTGGGCCAGCTGACGCATCTTTTGGCATTGATCCTGATATTCGGATCCATTCTCACGCCAGCGTTTGAGCGTTTCGGCGATGTGGTCCGACGAGCGCGGCACAACGCCGATGCCGTATTGGGCCAGAACGCGGACGTTGCCCTGTTCCTGTCCGGGAATGGCGCTGAAAAAAATCATCGGCAAATTGCGCGCGAGCGCTTCCGACGTGGAGAGCCCGCCGGGCTTGGTCACCATCGCGTCGGAAGCGGCCATCATCTCTTCCATGTTATCGACCAGCTTGAAAACTTTCACGCGCGCGGTGGCCGTCCGGCTCAATTCCTCATAAAGAGATTCATTATGCCCGCAAATGACGATCACCTGAATATCGTTCAATTTCGATAAAATGTCCTTAATCGGGCCGATGCCGAAAGAACCGGTCGCAATCAAAACCGTAAAGGCATGTTCATCAAGCCCCAGTTTGCGGCGGATGACCTTCTTGTCCAAAGGCCCGTTGAATTTTTCATGCACCGGAATGCCCGTCACGGTGATTTTCTCCGATGGGACGCCGAAAGATTCCAGCCGCGCTTTCGTCCACTCACTCGCCACGGCATAATGATCCGTGCGGTCGGCCAGCCACAGATGATGCACGTCGAAATCCGTGATCACTGTGATCAATCGCGACGTAATTGTCCCTTCGCGCTTGAGTCGTGAAGCCACTTCGGCGGACAGGAAATGGCACGAGATGATGACGTCGAACTTTTCCGCGATCAGGAATTCTTCCAGTTTCCGCGCGTTGGCGTGATTGTAAATTTTCCGGATGAACCGCACCAAAGACTGAAGACATCCCAGATCGGTCAGGACAAAAAACACCGACCAGATCTTCGGGATTTTCGTGATCAAAAACACGTAACTGTCTTTGTACGATTTTTTAAACGCGGGCGAGGTGTCATCCAGCGCGTCGACGATTTGCGCGTCGTGGCCGGTGTGTCGGCGCAGCGCGTCACACAGCGCTTCAGCGGCTTTCTGGTGCCCGGCTCCGGCTGTGGCGTGGATGCATAGGATTTTCATGGATTTTAAAATGCGTAATTTTGAAAAAATTGTCATCCCCGAATGTCTCTATCGGGGATCCACTTTCAAAATGGATTCCCGATTAAAGCATTCGGGAATGACAAGAAGGATTGCTTCGTCGTCGCTGGCGCTCCTCCTCGCAATGACACAGGGGTTATTGCGCCGGACGACCGTTTCCATTAAGAATAATATCCGCCGCCTCAAGAAGATTTTTCACGACGTGATCGGGCTTGACTTTCCAGTAACGCAGATAACGGCGGCTCTCCATGCCGGAGAGAACAAAGATGGTTTTACATCCGGCTCTTTTGCCGGCCTGGATATCGCCTTCGGTGTCTCCGACGAAATACGCGTGCCTGGCCAATTTGACAGGATGTTTGAGGAGGTCAAAAGCTTTGACGATATTGCCGATTCGCGGCTTGCGGCATTCGCATCCGGCGTTCGAGCGGTGAATGCAGTAATAGGCACGCTTGATGCGCCCGCCTTTCCTTTTCACCGACTCGATCATCTTGCGGGTAATGAGATCGAGTTTGCGTTTGGAAAACAATCCCTTGCCCACGCCCGCCTGGTTGGAAACAACAAAAATGTGATATCCCTCTTGCGTCAGCTTCCGAATGGCGTCCAGCGATCCGTCGATGAATTCGAATTCCTTGACCTTGGTGACGTATTTGCCGTGGCCGGGAAATTCATTGATCACGCCGTCACGGTCGAGGAATACGATTTTTGGAATTTTTTTCGCAGATGATTTCATCTTGGATGTTTTTTTCATCGCAGGCATAATCATATATTTCTGAACTCCCCCTAGCCCCCTCTTTCATAAAGAGGGGGGACTGCAAGATTCCGTTCTTCTTCCCCCTCTTTGCGAAAGAGGGGGACCGAGGGGCCGTTCTGCTATTTCTTAACCGCCAAAGCTTCCTTGATCGCTTCACTCACATACGTCACCTGCTCGCGCGTGATATGCGGAAACATCGGCAGGGACAACTCTTCGTCGGCAAACTTCTCCGACACGGGGAAATCGCCCTTTTTGTGCCCGAGTTCGGCGTAAGCTTCCTGCAAATGGATCGGAATCGGATAGTGAATCAGGGCGCCGACACCTTTGTCTTGAATATATTTCAACACCTGATCGCGGTTGTCTTTCACGCGAATGGCAAACGTCTGATAAACATGTGAACGCTGCGGCTTGACCGTCGGCAAAACGATGCCCGGAACACTTTTCAAATACTCGCGATAAAGATCCGCTTTTTCGGCGCGCATCTGATTCCATTGATCGAGATGCTTAAGTTTGGCGGACAGAACCACCGCTTGAATGGTGTCCAGACGGGAATTGAAACCTTTGATCTTGTGTTCGTAACGTCCCTGGCGTCCGTAATCGCGCAGCATCAGGACGCGTTGATAAATTTTTTCGTCGCTGGTCACCACCATCCCGCCGTCGCCGGCGCCGCCGAGGCTTTTGGTCGGATAAAAACTGAAACAGGAAATTTCGCCCAAACTTCCCACCCTCTTTCCCTTATATGCCGCGCCATGAGCCTGCGCCGCGTCTTCGATCACCGCAATGCCTTTAGCTTTGGCGATCGCGTTGATCTCGTCCATGTTCGCGGCCTGGCCGTAGAGATGCACCGGAATGATGGCTTTGGTGCGGGGCGTGATGAGTGTTTTGAGTTTGTCAGGATCGATGTTGTATGTTTCCGGTTCGATATCCACCAAAACAGCTTTGGCGCCGGTGTAAGAAACGCACAGAGCTGTCGCGATGAATGTGTACGTCGGCAAAATCACTTCATCGCCGGGACCGATGCCAAGCGCTGACACGGCGATATAGAGCGCGTCGGTTCCGGAGTTAACGCCCACGCCGTATTTCGCGCCGCAGTATTTGGAAAACTCCTCTTCAAACTGCTTGGTCTCCTCGCCGAGAATGAAATTGGCTTTTTCCAGGACGCGCTCCATCTTGGGCAGAATTTCGCCTTTGATGGTGTGATATTGCCCGATGAAATCGATAAAGGGGACTTTCATGAAAACCTCTCCTGGATCATTAAACGACGGGGATCAAAACAAAGAAAGTATAGCCTTTGAGAGGTGTTTTGCAAAAGAATTATGGGGTTTTTCCCGATTAAATTCAAAGATTTCTGTTATTGACAAACTGATACTGGTAGTATAAATTTGCAGTATGCACTACATCCGAAACATTTTTGAAAAACTGTATCGGGAAACAGCACGCAAGGAAGTGACCATCCTGCTGGGTCCACGGCAAGTCGGTAAAACATACCTTTTGAAACAATTGCAGAGCCGCCTTCCCAAAACCCGGTCTTCGGCTTTTTTCAATCTGGAAATTCCGGAAGATGCCCGCCGTTTTATCGGTTCCCGGGAAGAAATTTTTCATTTGCTGACCCATGCGGGCGATGTGGTCTTCATCGATGAATTTCACTATTTAAAAAATGCTTCTCAACTGTTCAAAGCGATTTTCGACAGCGAAGCAGGCATTAAAATTTTTGCATCCGGATCCTCTTCTCTGCAAATCCACAAACATCTTAAAGAAAGCCTGGCCGGACGGCGCCGGATCATACGCGTCTTTCCTCTGTCCTTCAAGGAACTCCGCGTCAATCTCAAAAATCAGACGGAAGATTATTATCTCCGTTACGGCGGCTTACCCGGCGTGACCCAGGAAACATCTTATGAGGAACGAACCAATCTGCTCAACGATCTATTGCAAACATATTTGCTCAAAGACGTCAAATCCCTGATCAAAGAAGAAAACATGCAGGCGTTCAACTTGCTTCTTTACCTGCTGGCCCAAAATCAGGGATCTTTGGTCAGCGCCAATAACCTGGCCAACCAAATCGGATTAACGCCCCGGAGCATCCAGAGATACCTTGATATTCTGGCGGGCACGTATGTCCTGGAAACTCTTCCCAGCTATTCACGGAATCTGGGCAATGAATTAAAAAAATCCAAAAAATATTACCTTTACGATATCGGCATCAGAAACGCCCTGGTGAAAAATTTTGACACCATTGATAAGCGGGACGACAAGGGATGTCTGATCGAAACCGCCGTATTCCTGAATCTCCGATTAAATCTGGCTCCGGATGAAGAGTTACGATTCTGGCGGACGCGCGACGGCGAGGAAGTCGATTTTATTCTTTTAAAGAATACTAAACCGGTGCCGATTGAGGTCAAAAGCGGCGCGGCGGAAACACCCGTTCCCTCAGGACTGGCGGCCTTCCTGCGACGCTATCCGAAAACGCCCCGGGCTTATATCCTCAGCACAAGCCCCGCTGAAACAAAAACGACCTGCGGCCAAACCGAAATCATCACAAAACATTGGACAAAGTGTGAAGAAATTCTTGAACGACCCGTGGGATAAAATTTATTCCTTGCGGGTCAAGGATAATTTCGGGGGAGAAGAGGTTATGTCATCAAAACCGTGATTTTCGCGAAAACTTCCCGCATCTGATCATTGGCAATTCGAATGATGAATTGCGCTTTACGGCTTTTCCAATCCAGACTTTTAATCTGATCCGAAAGGACAGCGCCCTTAATCTGATCGTTTTGCAACAACACTTCAAATGGATATCCTTTCACCTGGGTGGAAACAGGACAAAACAGCGCCAGACCGACTTTTTTATTATAAATGCCCGGCGAAATCGTCAAGGCGGGCCGCCGGCCGGCCTGCTCATGGCCGAGTTGAGGGTTAAAATCAAGCCAAACCAGATCGCCTCGTTCAGGAACATAAGCCATTACCAGATTTCCTTTCCGGACTTTTTCCCTATCCCATATTCACGATGAATATTTTTGGAATTCACCTCTTTTAGAAACTGTTTGAGAGAATACACGGCCGCCTTGACGGGCTTGAGAACCAGCAGGCCTTTTTGAAACGTCAAATCCATTGCCGCTCCTTGCCTGACACGAATGTCATCAGCCAACGATTTCGGAATCCGGATCGCCAGGCTGTTGCCCCATTTCTGAACCAAAATTTTCATGCCGACCTCCATGGTTTGATGTATCGACTATGACCCAACTTCGACACTTTGGTTGACTTAAAAGACCTTCCACCGACGAGACCTCCGGAAGGCTGATTTTCTTTGGCACCACACTTTAGGCTCTCGAGTCAGATGATCAGGTCGATCTG
>Ga0210019_1001770_pt1 | contig 22264 bp, 13 predicted proteins | sample CryGeyCG2114_020_2_FD_183969 | JGI IMG/M metagenome (GOLD analysis project Ga0210019, IMG submission 183969) | Groundwater microbial communities from aquifer - Crystal Geyser CG11_big_fil_rev_8/21/14_0.20 (SPAdes) (version 2) | ecosystem: Environmental > Aquatic > Deep subsurface > Groundwater ...
CAATAAGAATTTTTTTGCGCTCTTGTGTTTTTTGCTCTTTTTTGAGCTTTTAGGTTCAAAAACTCAAAATTGAATATTGGATTTATAGCCCCCGAGAGCTAATTAGCAAAAACCGTTCTACGGAGCCCGTTTTTGGGAAAGATTTAAATAGTATTGTTTGCAGATTTTACATAATTATAGGGATAAATAGAGGTGGATTTGTATCCAAGTAGCTTTGAAAAAGAGAGTGATATGTATTTCTATTGCTAGTTTTCCCTATTATAATTCTCGAAAAAACACGAGGTGTGCCTAAATGAAATTACCGTACCTATCCAAAATATGCGCAATTCTGACAATGTTACTTCTGGCGACTATGCCAGTCGCATTCGCTGTCCCAAATCCAGGACATAGAGTCCAGAACATCTCTGGTGGGACCTTTTCTGATGATGATGGGGATTTCGTCTATCCAAACACTGTCGATGTAGACGTACTTGGACAGTTAGGCGCAGGTACGACGCATGACGATACTCGAGGTGTCAATGCAGTAGGCACAGCATATGGCGTTTACGGTTCAGGTACAGGAGCAGGAGCTACAGGTTTATACGGTACAGGTGGCGCAGCAGGCACTGGCGTCCATGGTACTGGTCAAATAACAGGTGTTGAAGGCACAGATGGCACAGCAACCGGACGGTTAGGTTATGATTCTGGAGCGGTTGAATATGGAGTTTATGGAACTGCTGGCGGAGTTGGCACAGGGATATATGGAACAGGTACAACTGCAGGAGTCTATTCAGACGGCCACTTGCATTCGACAGGCACAGCAGAGATTGAAGATGTGACTACATTGAGCGGTGGTGCGATTGGCGCAACCCCGGTGACACAGCTTGTGTTTGCGAATGTATATGATAATGCCGGTGATCCTTCACCAAACAAGATACAGTTCTGGGGTAATGCGAATGATAAATTTGGGATAGGCATATCCAGTGGAGATTTCGATTTTTTTTCACAGAACAATTACAGATGGAACAGGTATCAAGGCGCTGCTGTGACATCTGATCTTATGACACTTACCTCCGCCGGCCGTCTTGGTGTCGGCAATGCAGTCCCGGGCTACACATTGGATGTCACAGGAAATGGACGTGTGACAACGCAGCTTGGCGTCGGAGCAGTACCAAATGCGAACACTGCCGTATATGGGACTGGTGTCGCCACTGGCGTATATGGAAGCGGCACATCATACGGATTATATACCGATGGCAATGCCCGCGCAGTCGGAGATATCAGCCTCGACGGACAGATCTATGACATCACCGATGGTGAAGTCTCTGTGAATGATGATCTTTATGTGATTGGTGGACGGGTCACTGGTTCGAACAGCGAATACATCTCGCTTGGCGAAGTCGATAATCAGATAGATCTTGTGAGCAACGGCGCAGTGCGCGCGACTGTCGACACATCGAACAACTTCGGCGTCCAGGGCATGCTCTATGATACTGACGGCGATCTATACATCGATGACAATGTGCGGATGGAAAGCTATTCGATGTATTTCAATGACAATGACAACAGCCATGGCGTCCAGATGGTGCATTCTGCTGCGAATGGTTACCTGAATTTCGCACAGTCGGGGACTGTGAATGGATATATCTACATCCAGAATTCGATCGATGCGGTCTATATGTATCCAGTGAATATGCTAGTCGGTATCAATGCTTATACACATACACAGTTTGGAGATGACAACACTTATGCGAACGACGTCGATTTCTATCTTGACGACGGAGCGACATATAGAGAGATCGGCATCTGGTCGCAGGCGGTCGAAGTAGGACAGATCGCGACGACAGCAGCTGATGTGCTGCAGATAAATAACCCGACAGCCGACATCCATCTGCAGCCAGGAGGCAACAATGTAGGCATCGAGGGCAATATATATGATATAACTGATGGCGAACTGACAATCAACGATGACGCATATGTCGTCGGCGGAAGAGTGACTGGAGCGAACAGTGAATATATTGCGCTAGGCGAAGCTGCCGATAACCAGATCGATCTAGTGAGCAACGGCGCAGTGCGGGCACGAGTCGACACAGCGAACAATTTCGGAGTCGAAGGACAGATCTATGATATCTCCGGCCCGACACTCGAAGTCAATGATGATGCTTATGTCATCGGCGGAAACTTAGGAGTAGGCGCGGCGCCATCGGCGAACAGCGCGGTATATGCGACAGGAGTCGCGACAGGAGTCTATGGTTTCGGAACAACAGAAGGAGTTCGCGGCGCAAGCACAGCAACCGGCGTCTATGGTGGAGGAAACACATATGGTGTCGTCGGCGATGATTCAGATGGAAGCGGATATGGATACTTGGGAAATGGCGACAATGGTGTATATGGCGCCGGTAATAGTATAGGCGTACAGGGCATCGATCTTGACAGCGCTAGTGAAGGACGACTAGGAAACGGAGTCACTGGTGTCTATGGTGTCGGTGGAGCAGCAGGCACAGGTGTTTATGGAAGCGGCGCTACATATGGAGTATATTCAACTGGCAATTTGGGAACTAATGCAGATGCAATAATCGGAGATGATATTGACTTCGATGGAGAACTCATGCCTGATGGCGCGCTCTGTGCGGCGAATCAGATCCTTATGAAGATAGGGGCAGATGACTGGGATTGCGTCTCAAAATCTTCATGCAGCGGAGCCGACGAAGTCGAGATCTCTGGTGTCTGCAGGACGATACCAGACTGCGATGCTACTATATCAGTGCTCAATTATGATATCACAACAGACACATTCACATGTGCGGTTGATTGCGGAGATAGCGGCGCCTGCACAACTATCTACATGAGCACTGACACATCATTCACTAGAACCTCTGCGACACAAATCAGCACAGGAGCGGATGATGATCTTTATGTGCAGGGCGGAAACTTAGGAGTAGGCGCGGCACCGTCTGCGAACACTGCGGTGTACGCGACAGGAGTCACGACAGGAGTTTATGGCGCTGGCACTGGCGTAGGTATATACGGACAATTTAATGCAAATAATTTTGGTTATTTAGGCGCAAATAATCAAGGTGTGGGGGGACAAGGAGTAGTTACAGGTGTCCAAGGAACTGGAACAGGCGCAGCAGGCATTGGGGTTGAAGGCAATGGTGTATCAATAGGTGTAGGCGGGACAGGTCAAACTGGTGTTAGTGGACAAGGAACAACTTATGGTGGTTATTTCGTCGACACACTTGGAGGAGATACTGGAGTCTATGCTGAAGGAGATACTGGTGTTTATGGCATTGGAACTGGCTATGGCGGATATTTTGAGAAGACTGGCGGCGGTGGAACAGTTGTCTATGCAAGAGGGAGTGGAGCAGAAGCAGCTACAGGTGTATACGGTGCTGGCACTATTGGTTTAACTGGTCAAGGTATGGGTGCTGGGTCAACTGGCGTTTTGGGGGCTGGCAGGACATATGGGGCATATGGAATTGGTACCATGGCAGCAGGTGGTTCTACAGGTATTCTTGGGTCAGGAGAAAGTTACGGTGTGTGGAGTGGAATCGCAGATGGCTCTACTCCGATAACAGGAGTATATGCTGACGGAACGAGTTATAGTCTATATGGCGCGTCTGCTGTGACATCAGTCTACGGTGTTGGAACTAGCTATGGCGGATATTTCCAAGGTGGCGCTGCAGGATCAGGTACAGGTGTATATGGTGACGGCGAAGATTACGGTGGATATTTTGAAGATTCAAATACTGGAGTCTATAGTGAAGGCACTGATATCGGAGTCTATGGTTCTGCCACGACAGTAGGTGTCTTGGGCGCTGATGGAACTGCGATTGGAAGGCTAGGCTATGGCAATTTTGGCGTGCATGGATCAGGTAATAGTTATGGTGTATATGGAGAAGGCACTTTATATGGTGTATATGGAGAAGATTTGACCACCGGCAGTAATGGGCATTTGGGCTTTGGAGATAAAGGAGTGGTTGGCAGCGGCACGACGGGCATCTATACAACATTTGGCACTTATGGTTTGTATGCCATAGGAGGCCCGACCGCAGTATATGCAAATGGGGCGACAGGAGTATATGCCGGCGGTTCTACTTATGGTAGTTATAATTACGGTGATAATATTGGAGCGACAGGAGTATATGGAGAGGGAGATGGATACGGGGGATATTTCTATGGATCGACTGCCGACACAGCCCTCTATGCCGGAAATATAGGTGGTGGGATCGCTGACTATGGCATCTGGGCTGACGGAATACAGACCGGCATTTTTGGTTTTGGATTCAGCCAAGGATTATCTGGAAGTGCTTGGAATGATGCTGGTGTATATGGAATAAATTCGCTCCACGGCGGTGAAGGACGACTAGGATATTATGATGGATCATTCACATATGGAACCTACGCCAGTGGTCAGACAGCGATCTATGGGAGCGGGACTAATTATGGAGGATATTTCATAGGACCAGATGGGGTTCGTGGAATCTCTACATCTAACAGTGTCGGCGTCTATGGAAACGGTGGAACAGGCACAGGGATATATGGGTTTGGTTCGGTCGGTGTCTATTCTGAAGGGAATATATACTCAACAGGAAGTATTCTTGCACAAGGCCACATTGATGCTTGGGGCACTGTCACTGGAGCTTCTCTTGTCGGCAATCATAACAGCGGTTCAGTAAGTCTGCCTAACGTCGCAGGCAGCACAGTGACTGGGTTTGATATAGGCGACAGTGGTACATTCTGGAACGCAGGCACAAACACTGCATTGTGCTTCAGCGGCGCAGGACCTCAATGGGTCAGAGATTGCAACGGCGCACCATCAGATTATGCTGAATGGTACCGTGTCGCAGCAGATAAGGACATTGAATCTGGCATGATTGTCATGGCCATAGAAGAGACAGACACTGCATTCGGCAAGGATTTCGCAGTCAGCCCTTCAAAAACAGGACACAATCCGATAGGGATTGTATCCACATCTCCAAACTTCATCATCGGAGAAGATGTGATGCCTGAAGCAGTGCACAATTCTGCAGGGCCGCTTGTCAAGCATGAAGGAAAACAATACGCAGCGATCGCACTCGCGGGCAGAGTCCCTGTGAAAGTGACTGATGAAAATGGTAAGATCGAGGTCGGCGACATGCTGACTGTCTCTGATACAAAAGAAGGTTACGCTATGCGGCTGGACCCAAGCGAATCTGGTGTTGTTATCGGAAAAGCGCTTGAAACGCTAAAGCAGGATAAAGACAGCATAATAGTATTCCTTGAACCCGGATCTTACACAGCGCCAAAGGACAAAGAGATCGCTCTTCTGAAAGACTCGGTGAAGCAGCAGCAGGATCAGATAGACACATTGAAAGGACTTGTCTGTCTGGACCATCCGGAAGCAGAAGTCTGCAACTAAAAGAAGATCAAATGGTAATAAAAAAGAGACTAAGCAAGTTCACGATCTGGTATGTTCTTGCTGTAGCTCTCTTCTTCATCCTGATGGTGAATGGCGCATCCGCGCTTCTGAGCTGCAACGTCCAGCAGAACTGCAACCAGATAGATCCGCGCACCCAGTTCGGCGTCGTCGACATGATGGACAACTCCAACTGGAACATGCATCTTGACAACAGGACAGGATGGTATCCTCCACGAGGAGGCTACACTCTCTGCTGCAACAGCACAGGGGCGAACATCACAAGCAACTGCACGACCCCAAGAGCGGCAGTCATCGCAAAGGCATATGACCCATCCAACACGCACATGGAATTCAATTACCTGAACAATTACCAATATGATATGTGTATATCATCACCGACCGCGTTCTACAACTGTACCGTCCGAAACAGCACATGCACAGCAAGAGAGACCTGCATGTTCTCGTTCTCATCTGACACAAATGCGCACATCGGCACCTGCGACACTTATGAAACGCATGTCTGCTGCAGGGATGACGACATGGACCACGACGAATATTCTGATTATGATCGCGGCGAAGAACAGATGTATGACGATTATGATGACTGTGATGATACAGACAGATGGAACAATCCAAGGAGAGTAAGATATTATTGTCCACGATGTACATCCGCTGAACTGACATACGCAGAAGGAAGCGTGGCAGACAGCGACCCGATATACAACACGGATTGCCATTTCGACCATAGCTCACTCATCAATTCCACAATCAACAGTTCGACTGTTGTCAAGAGCACGATCAGCAACGTAACCGTAGTCGATTCAGTTATAACAGATTCACGCCTCAGCTACGCAGACATAAGATCTTCTGTGATAAAAAGCACGATCATCCCATGCAAAGGTCTGATCATCAGAGGCACTATCGAAAACAACGTCCTCAAGTCAGGCACGATACAATATCTGGGAAGCACTTATTCTGCGCCATTCAGCATACAGGATATCTGCGCGGCAGAAGAGCCATTCGGCGGCGAACTTAAAGCGACACCTTCAGCCCTGATGCTAGAAGACACTATATTCTTCATCACATATGACAGCAAGGGAAAGACAGGCATAGATGTCACTGCTGATATCAGCCAGTTGAATGCCGCAGTAGGTTCAGTAGATCTGCGCGATGATGGAGAATACCCAGATGTGACACCAAACGACGGAATATACTCCGCGCATGGCATCAGTGATATGTTCACAGAAGGAGGGAAAACTATCTTTGCTGATGTGACAGATAAATCAGGAGCGACAGAGAGATTCAACACGACGATAATCGCGGACAATGTCTCTCCGAACGCGACGATCATCATAAACAATGATGAGGAGCTGACTGTAGAACCACAAGTGGAACTACAGATGAATTATTATGACCAGAACGGGCTTAGAAACTGCAGAGTCACAAGTTCGAACCTGACAAGTCTTGCGCAGAGATGTGATTTCGAGATTGGTTATCAGTCTGCAAGCGCAGACTATATGTACTATAAATGTGAACATATGGGTGGGCTTGACGCATGGAATCATACCTGGATCGATGAAGGCTATTCTGGTAAGGGGATTCATATCACCGGCAGCCAGAGCCTGAACACGACAGATTTTGGCCAGCTCCCTGTATCCACGCCGCGGGGGACAATGCAATTCAAGTTCAAGCCAGATTGGGATGGCAATGATGGAAAGCAGCACATAATGTTCGCAGATCCGTTGTTCTACACAAACCCAGAATCATTCTCAAGCGGTTTCATGCTTTTCAAGAGCACTGGAAACGACTTTGTGTTCGCATGGGCAAACATGACACACATAAGGACAATCAATGCGTCTGCTGCTGAGATAACACACGGAACATGGCATGATATCGCGATCACATGGAAAAATGGGACAGCAGGTACACAAGAAGCGGTACTTTACATAGATGGCGTAGTCGGTGCCGCAAACAGACAGGCTTCAGCATTTCCAAGCGCATCGAGTCAGGTGATGTACATCGGCGGATATAGACAAGACGGTGGAAACATGACAATCGATGACTGGATGGTATGGACATATCCAAAGACCGTGTCTGATATCACGCATGACCATGACGCATGGACAGAATATGGATTTTCGGTCTGCAAAGGAAAAGAGACATGGACACTGCCTGAACCTGTCGGAAAGAAAACAGTGTATTATGAAGTTGTCGATACAGCAGGAAATTTCAAGATAACAAAAGACAGGATACTCTACACTGTCGGATTCTTGCCTGTCCCAAAGAACCTCACTGTGACTGATGATGGAGATTTCACAAACAGCCACGACACATTGCATGCCAGATGGCATGCGACCACAGAAGGTGCAGGCACGATAAGATACACATATCGCGTATATGATGTATCTGCAGCGACATATCTGACAGAGTGGATTGACGCCGGGAATTATGGCACAGATGAAGAGGCAACACTCTACAGCTTAGAACTGCAGAACAATCACACATATTATTTTGAAGTCTTTGCCTTGAACGCGAACAATATCACTGATGATAACCCATCACGGTCAGATGGCATAATAACAGATTGGGGACCACCGGGATATGTCTCTATCACATCTCCGACACATTCAAATGATACCATCTCTGTTGATCAGGATCCTATACTTGAATGGATCGCGGATGACAATGTCAGCGGAATCTATGGATACAGTTATCTTCTTACCAACAAGGAATCATCATCACGACCAGACAACATCGCAGAAGTCTTTGGTATGGATGTGACATTAGTCGAGAACAACACAGTCTGGCCAGACCATAAAGCAGATGTTGCGGTGAACTCTAAGGGGGATCGTCTTGTTGTGTGGCAGGGCGGTGAAGGATCTGATTCAGACATCTATGGAAAGATGTATGATGCTTTCGGCGCGTCGATCGGACCAGAATTCAAGATAAGTGACAGCGCGGTCGGACAGCAGCTCAATCCAAAGGCAGCGGTATTTGCGAAGAACAGTTTCGTCGTGGTCTATGAGACCCCGGACAGTTCAGGTAGCGGCATTGGACTGAAGATTGTGCAAAGTGATAGAAGCATGCCATACCCAGAAGTCATTGTCAATGAACATACCACAAGCAACCAGATCATGCCTGCGGTTGCAGGATATGATGGGGGCTACACGGTTATATGGTCATCAGAATTACAAGGTGGAAGCCACAACAGCACATATGCAAAACGGTTCCTGGCAAATGGGTCGTCTATTACCCCGCCCGCTACCGAACAGGGGACTGGGACAGGTGATGAGTTCGAAGTATATTCAGATTCTGTGTACAATGCGATTCGATCAGATATCGATCACACAAAAGATGGTGGATTTGTAGTTGTCTTTGAGAGCACATACACTATATCGAATAACCCAGATATTATATTCAGAGCATATAATCGCACAGGGGACACAGTATCTAGCCCGACCATGGCACATGCAGCTGCCGGCGGAAACCAGATCGCGCCATCGATATCGATATCTGGGCCAGGGACGAATTTCGTGATCACTTGGGCCACCGATAGCGGAGCATATGATACAGATGGGTTCGGCATCGAAGCATCTGTCTTTGATACAGACACATATAGCGGATCACCTGAATTCGGAGTGAACACTGAGACAACAGAAGACCAAGTGTTTCCGGATGTTGATTTCGGTCTTTTCGATTCTTATGCGATCGCATGGACCGATAGGAACCTAAACACGACAAAACTCCAGATATTCAGCCTGACTGCAAATGACAAAGTAGGACCAGAAACAAATCTATCAAGAAGGATAGGCACGCAGAGCAATGTATCGATAGCATTTGATTCAGACACATCGATATTCACAGTATGGGCCGACACGGCAGGAAAATTTGGTGAAGGCACTTATGCATCTATGAGGCCGGTCTTGTTCCGGCAATATGAAGCACTTCAGGACAACACTTATTATTTCTTCATACGAGCTATAGATTTCGCAGGAAATGTAGGACCATCATCAGAATTCAAACTGATCCTGAATGCGATGTCTCCAGACTCTCCTGCGTTTTCGCATGGGGATATGTATTCTACCACTGGCATGATACAATTCAATTGGACGATGGATGAAGATACTTCAAATCCTGTGCAGGAATATGAGATGCGATATGACATAGATAGCTCATTTAGTGCTCCGACAGTGATGGGTACGGGCAGCACAGCTAAATATTATTCTGTCAACTTCGGAGCGACTGAAGAGGATTATTATGTACAAGTCAGATCGATCGCGCTGAATGGAGCGACCAGCTCGTGGTCAGATGAGATTATGGCGCATGTTGATTCGACTCCACCGACATTCTCGGATATCATTCCAACAGACTCAAGCACAGTGCTTACTGCATATCCAAAACTTATCATGTCGACTAGTGAAAACTGCGATGGTGAATACACTTTTGACAGTTGGATCCATGTATATCCATTCACTGTGACAGGAACACGATATCACGAATCAAAGAGCTCTGTGTATCTTGATGATGGCATAAAAACGATACAATATAGGTGCAGAGATCCGGCAGGCAATGTGGGATACGGGTCAGCGATGACGGTCGATATAAAAACAGCTGCGGACATAGGATTTGTGTATGTCGGCACAAGCCAGCCGATCTATGCGAGGACACTCACAAATATCAGCGTAGAAGTAGAAGATGGTTCACTCTTCCCGCTGGCAGGCATATCGAATGAACGTTTCGCGTTATATGTAGATGGCGGAGCGACAGATTTCAGCCTTGATGATATCGGCGATGGCAGATACCAGATGCTTTTCAAAGCACCTAAAGAATCAGGGATGCATAAGGTATATGTCGCGATAGACGAAGACACGTTCTCAACTGAAGAGGATGCCAATGTCCTCCCAGTGAAACTTAGGATAGGTTTTGGCACAGGCACAGACTCAAGAGACAACCTAATTTATTCAAGCGGCACACAAGGAGTATTCGGTATCGCAAGCGACACTGAGAAATCCGAAGCTAACGCCACAGATCAGGCTATCAGCGCATCAGTCGGCGACAATGCATTCATCTTTGTAACAAGACCACAGGCACAGCTTGAGAATCTTGACAGATATCTTGAGAGACAGAACCTGCTCGACCAGCCTGTCCCGACATTTGGATATGAAATAGAACGTGATGTATTTGATATCACTTCATCTCTCCAATATGATGAGATATATATCGAAGGAACGCGTAATATGCCGCCAGGAAGATACAAACTGGTCGTTATAAACGCAGGGAAGATAACATCAGGGCCAAATGCCGGCAAAGACCGGATATTGATAAGGATAGAATGAAAAAGCTAAACAAAAAAGGACAATTCTATATCTTCTTGTGTCTTGTGCTTCTCGCATATATCGCGACACTCAGCCCAAGCTTGGACATAAGCCAAGGCAAAGCCACAAGCTATTCTATCGCAAGAGACAATTATCTCACAGAGTGCACACATGTGATCAACAACGCACTTTTTGAAAAGCAGAATGTCACATCGCAGCTTGATTACTTCACACAGGTGTATATCGATTATCAGGAAGTCCAGGGTCTCAGCGTATCAGTCATATATCTGCTTTCTATGGATGACACCCTATATGTCCGGAACTATTACAAAGATTCTGTCATTATCACCCCATCAGGCGAGACTGCGATAGGAAAAGACACCATGCATGAATTCCAGAGGATGAGTCAAGTCGCGATCAACGCATCCAAATATGAATATTATACATTCAACATCGATGTATCCAAACAGATAGATCTGCAAGTCATCTTCAAGACAGAGACATCGCAATAGTTATAAAGAACAGGCACTTTAGAGATGCATATGCTTAGGCTGATACAAAAAAAAGGGCAATCACACTGGTTATCTTGGATACTTCTAAGCGCTTTGACCCTGATAGTCACAGTCTTCATGTATCGATGGATGACTGGATATGCTGAAGACACAAGCACAGAGATAATAAAGACATTCGAGAACACAGAAGAATGCGACAATGTCGCGATGGACATGCAAGCCTGCCAATCCGCAACAAAAAGTGTTCTTTACATCAATGTGACAAACAGAGGATACCTGACCATAAATGGATTCTTGTTCCACTTATATGACGCCCATGATAATGTGGTGAATAGGGCACAGAATGAGACGATACGTCCGAATTACCAGAAGAAACTCACCATCGTCAGACAAGGCATAGTCGAGCACCTTGAAGCGATCCCAGTCATCATAAAAGAAGAATCAGAGATAATCTGCTCGAAGAAGACTGTCACTGTCGAGAATGTGGGTATGTGCTGAGATATTTTCTGAATCAGATATAGTCCGGTAGCGAAGCGATATAAACTAATTCTTCTCCGATCTTGCGATGAATCAGAAAAAAAGAGTCTAAAAAATAAAAGTAATTATCTGACCTTCTTGACCTCAAGTGTCTGGGTCGGGAAAGCCATGCTGATCTTCGCTTTCTCAAATGACTTCTTGATCTCGAGATTGATCTCATTCTGGACATCGAGTATCTTATCTGGATTCTTGATCCAATAGATAGCGAGGATATTCAGCGAGTATGCTCCAAATTCAGTGAAAGCGGTCAGGCAGTTGTCATCTGTGTCAGAGTGCTTGACGACTATGTCTTTTATTATCTTCATCGCCTGCTCCAGTTTCTTCGTCGATGTATCATACGTCACACCGATGGTGAATTTTATCTTCCTTGCTTTCTCCCGGCTCACATTCTCTGAGATCGTCTTTGAGATCATGGCGTTAGGGATTGTCAGATATGTGCCGTCGAGTGTCTCCATCCGCGTCGTCCTAAGGCCGATCGCTCTTACCCAACCATCATAATTATTGAATCGGATACGTTCATTCAGCTTGAATGGAGAATCAGCAAGGATCGAGAATCCGCCGAAAAGGTTGCCTAACATATCCTGCGCTGCCAAAGCGAACGCAAGGCCGCCAAGACCGAGACCTGCGAGCAATGATCCGACATCATATCCGAAATTGTCGACGATCATGATGAACGTGACAATGATGATTATCCATTTGACGACAGACCGGAGTATCGGCACGATCTGATCATCAAGGTCGGATTTTGTCCGCTTTGTCAATGGTGCCGCGTAGTGCAGAAGCAGACTATCGACAAATTTGATGATGAACCATGATACGCCGATTATAAATAATATCTTTGTGACATTTCCAAAGAAACCAATCACTCCTACAGGAAGCACAAGACGATTATATGCGAAATAGAAACCGATCACAAGAAGCATAAAGACAAGGGGTTTTTCAAGAACATCGACAAGGATATCATCAAGCATCGTCTTTGTCTTCTCAGTCACTTTCCGGATGATATTTCTTGAGATATAATATATGACTTTTCCAAGTATTATCGCTATGGCAAGAATACCAAGAGAGATAAGATATGAATAAAGATGATTTCCAAGATATACCAGATCAGCCATTTATGTTCACCTAGTTATCTTTGGAGAGATGACAGATATTTAAGCATTTCTAAATGCTATCAGACACTTTCTTCAATAGCTCAAGCTTCTTCTTCTGTTCAGGTGTGATCGATTTGCCAGTGGATGAATCCCTAGATGACTTATATAGAATATATCTTCTCCCCGGGATACTCGGCAGACCCAATTGTTGCCCGTTTGAGACGGGTTTGGTTTTTCCGATTGACTCTAAATGCCCATTAGATTGACTTGAGCTGTTTTTTGGACATTGACTTTTATCGGTATAACGCTTGACTACTGCATCAAGCCTTGTCAAAGCATCATTTATTATAATGACATGCTCAGCCGTGTCGCCTTTGACCGGCGCAGAATATCTAAGCATCTCCTCAATACAATTGTAGAACACTGGATGCAATTCGCTTATCGAGGGATTTTTGGCTGGTATAGAACTATCAGTCATGATCATGCCACTATCATGTCCACCAGAACCATGCCAGAATTGTCCAGTATACTTCCTGCCATCATCGCCATACACCGTGATATATGAACTCATATGTAGAAGCTCAAGGCTGCCCTTTCCATTGTTTCCAAGAATGTATTCTAAAGTCGTAGAACCTGTATCTTTTATGTGTTTAAGTCCGACCATAAGTATCCCCTCCTTATGGACAAGATGATAGTTGACGAGATATATATTTTTATCTATCCGCTGCTGATATCGCCGCCGCCATTGCCTGGTTTCTTGTTGCCTTTACTAGATGGACCTGATTTGTAATAATCATCCGAATAATCATAATCGCTTGTGCCAAAACCCTTTGGATTATTTCTATGAGCACTCACACTTTTCGGAAGATATTTATTATCTATTTTAGTGCTGCTAGAACTACTGGTCTTTTTGTTTTTGGGATGTGTGCTATTACCAGGATTATAATGTGCGCCGCCAGAGAGTCCCCTGCTTGATCCTGCCTGCATCTTAGGCGTAGGGCCACTCAGCAAGGGATTATAGTTATCCTTCTTCGTCCCATTAAGAGCCCTTTCATTTTCAATAGCAAGTCTCTCAGGATCATAGGACAAGTCACTATTTTTGCAATCTTTGTACTTGCCAAGCAATAGATTCAACGCCGCACAGAATACCCTTTTTTCATCGATATCTTTGACTTTATCATCCCGCTTAGGTTCGACTGAACTCCGAGATCTCTCAAGAACCCAATATATCCGTTCAGATATCTTAGTGCCTTCTGGTGAAAGTGTTGGTATCGAACCATTGTATGTGATCAATCTACCGGCATCTTTGCCACGGCCATATCTAAATATCGCCTCTTCTAATTGAGTGTATCCTTTCCTTCCTCTATCATCAGGAAACTGCGCATAGACTTCAATCATTGAATCATTTACTATGATCTTGACTTTGCTCAATTGCCCAATCTTAGTCTCAAGCGTTGCCATTTGAATCTCACCTTCGATCAATTTTTAGGGATTATGTTTTGATATAAAAAAATATTGTAAATGGTATCATCTTCTTCCATGCGCTCTTGTCCTGTACTCACGCATATGGTTCTTGACATCCGCGACATATCCACGGACTTTGCTGTTCTGGACTAAATTAGAATAATTTGAGCCATGATAAAGAGTTATTGTGCAGCCAAGCAGATCCTGGCCCAGAAGATCATCTTTACTCTGGCATCTTTTCTTATTATTTGCCATGAAATGAGCGGCGGCAGGAATCGCTTTCTCTGGATCTAGCCTTTCATCTATAGATTTCAGTTTTTCAGGATCTGAATCCGCATAAGTATCTATGACTTTCTGCAGCCGTCTTCCATGGCGCCTATATTCGTCGGCCCTTGCAGAGCCCCTTAGATGACGCAGACCACCGCACTCTGCATCGCACATCTTTAACCCAAAATATTGAGCTGTGCCTGGCATGAACTGTGCTATACCTGCGACACCAGATTTAGGATTTATAAGATAAGGTCTTCCACCAGTCTCACGATAGAGATGCGCAAAGATAAGCTCTTCAGGGACATCATATTGTTCTGCCGCTTTTTTGACAATATCAGCGTATTGATCAGCGATCTCATGGAACTTCTTAGTCTCCCATTTGCCCATCTGACGGCCTCCTGATGAGCTTATAGGAGTTGTGCTTCTATTAGATTCAGAATCATCCTTATTTTTCATCATAAGCCCAGCGCCGCCTATGACAAGCGCTGTGAGCGCAAATGGCAATAGTTTGTTTTCAAGATTATCAGACATCGTATAGCATATAGGGAAAAGATACTATTTAAATGTTTCGTTTTTGACCACTGTACAGGAGTTACATTACTCCAGCAAACGTTATTTATAAAGTCGAAACGTTTAAATACCTAGCATCCCCAAGATTCATAAGAGGTGTATAAGCATTCTTGACAAAAGGATAGTCGAATATCTTAAGAAGCAATACGCAAAAGGGCATGATCTGCAAACAGTAGAGAAAGTGCTTTTGAAATCCGGCTACGGCAAGGATGATATCGAACTTGCTATATCTCAGATCACAAAGACAGAGAAAAAGAAGATAGCGCCGGAAACGAAGAAAGCAACACCAGAAGAGAAAAATACTGTCCCTGAAGAGAAGAAGATAACAGAAGAGAAAAAGACAACCACAGAAGAGAAAAAAATCACTGAAAAAACAAAGACCATTAAAAAACAACCAATCAAGAAAGAGCAGATTATCCTGAAAGTCAAGAAGCGAAAACAAGGGTACTTCCACCAATTAGCAAGGTTGCTGTTCGACATCGATGGTTTCTTTGATGAGATTAAAGAAGGCGAAGGATTCCTAAAAGCGTTATCATTCTATCTGAGATCATTCTTTCTCACATTGCCATTGATACTCTGTGTTGCATTGATCTATTATGGGACATTCAAGAACAATCCTGGTGACCCTGTGATGGATGTCCTTTTCGCATTAATCACTTTCCTGGTCGGTACGATAGGCATGTTCATCATCATGACGATCACGAAGATGATCGGACTTCTGGTATTGCATATCATGGCCTACCTTGTCGGCAGCAGAGAAGGGATATCAAAGACATACCAGGCATTCTTCTATGCGGCAGTCCCTGCGATACTATTCCTTTGGCTGATACCATTGCTTCCAGTCTTCATAGTATTTGTCGTATATTCGATCTTCATCTTCTATGAGGCTTTGAAACGGTTCCATAAATTCAACAGCAGACAGGCTATCATGAGCATCGTCCTATGCGCTTTGATCTGGATGATAATAATGATAATGCTCGTGCTCTTGTTGAGTCCATTGCTGAGCCTTGTCACACTTAAGATAAGCACGCTTTCTTCATATCTCTGTTGATTGGATAGAAAGAATCAGATGTGTTTCTTGAATAGCTTCCGAAAGAAAGACAGTTTTTTCTTATTCCTTGAATGAAGGACTTTATGCAAGACATCAATTTTGTCAGTGATTATCCCATCGACATCTTTACGCAGAAGGATACGCATATCTTTTGGCTTATCGATCGTCCAAGGATACACTTTCATCCCCATGATATGCGCAAGATCTATCAACAATTCATGTATTTTCGCAGACCTTGGATGGACAGCGAAACAATGCAGTTTCTTAGCCACCAACACATTTTTCAGATTGAAACGGAACATCAGAAGAGCGGTCCTGATTCCTGGCTCCATCCTCTTGACTTTAAGCAGAGCCTGCTGATAGAAAGATGACACGATGACATAGTCGAGCACATCATGTTTTCGAAGTAGATGCACAAGCCTTCTTTCAAGACCCTCTGCTTTAATTTCGATATTCAATATGATCTTCTTTCCAACAGACGTGAGCACTTCATCAAGAGTCGGAATATCTTGTCCATCCTTCAGCTTGTGCTTTCTTATACTGCACAGAGTCAGGTCTTTGACCTTTCCTTTTCCATCAGTGTTATTGTCGATCTTCGAATCATGGATGACAATAATTTTCTTGTCTTTAGTCATGCGTACATCTAGCTCGATCATGTCTGCATGCAGATTGATAGCTTTCTTAAAAGATCCAATAGAATTATCAAAACCATGGACACCTGCCCCGCGATGTCCGATAACCAAAGGGAACTTTCTATGGAATTTCCTTCTTTTCATCAATTATCCTTTAGCTACTGATGATTAATAAACTTTTTGCAACTTTGACGTGGCTACCAGCCCATTTATAGGACTATTTCTACAACCATCTAATATGGAACGCACAATAATAGAGCATATATATGGACCGATGAAGATCCGCAAAAAGGAATATTTCATGGCAAGAAGACTTTCAGGCCATGGCTCGCCGATAGGATATTTCAGGCACGACTGCAATAGCCTGCTTGAACAGAAGTATGGGGTGCCATGCAGATTCAGATCATATTCAGAGATCGAGAGAAGCAGTTTTTACAGCCTGCTAAAAGAAGAGAACCTTGATGGCCTTATTGGACATTTAATAGAGATCGAGAGAGACTGTTTAGGGCATGTCAAGCCAATCTAAGAGACATATCAAGGTCACCCACGACAGTAATATCGTACAGACAGATATTATCTGGACAGATATCTGATTATTTCATCTGCGAAGGTGGTACTGAGAAGCGATTCAAGCTTTTTTCTATCAGGATGATAACATTCTATTTTCACAGTAGACCCGCCGATTTTCGCAAAAGAATTGAGCCATGCACGCCCGCCTTCGACCCATTCTCTTCGTTCTTTCAATGCGATATCTGCAAGCGAGACATTGTTGATCGCAGCGAGAAACTCTGGCGCAGAATACATTCCATTCTTGATACCTGCAGTCATGAGAAGATACTGCTGATTGATGTGCAATGGTTGTCTTAATTTTCCATATGTGATTATAGGTTGTGTAGGTTGTTCCATGAGATGGCAGAGAATCTGCATCTATTTATAAGCCTTTTCATGTACTTATACAAAAATCAGGAATCCAGGACTAGCGCTGAAAAAAAGAACATGAAAAAACAAAAATATCTAAGCCTAGAAATCAACGACCTCTATCTTGTAATCTCCTTCATCTGGCTCAGAGTTATCGTAGTCATCAGCGTCATCATCTTGGGCAGAATCGATAAGCGAATCAGCAAGCACTGTAGCACCATTCCCTGATCCGACTGTACTAGGTGAAGTAGGTGAAGATGAAGACGAAGAATCATCGCCGAACATGCTAAACGCCCCTGCTGAAGGCGCAGGCGTCTGTGCGACAGGCATATCCCAAGGGTCAGCACGCTCGCCCACATTTGTCATCACAGGCGTGTCCTGTGCATCAGATCCATCGATCAGTGAATTAAGGAGCTGCCTAAGTCTCTTCAGATCCTCGATCTTATCTGTGGTATCAAAAGTGATCCTCATCTAAAAACACCTCATTTCAATTTTTCAAGCTCATCAAAGAGCTCTTCATCATCTTTTCCTTTCTTGCCTTTCTTCTTTCCTGAAAGTTCTTCAAGACTGTCCATGACATCGTCGCCTTTCTTCGCTTTCAAAGCAGACTTGCCTTTGACAAGAACCGCCGCCTTCGCATCAGTCTTTCCAGTCGCTGATTTTGGCTTCACTTTCTTCCCGCCAAACGCATCCTGCATGATCTCTTTGGATTGGTCATGGCTCATGAACTTCCCAAGCCTAAGCGATCTGACTTTCTGGGAGACAACATGTTTCATGTCTTTTCTTAGCAAGGGTCTCTGCATACCAGATGTTGCGGGTTTCACTGGGCCAGCCCTGTATGCAGGCAGCTTCTTCTTGAGCTTTGGCTTGTAATAATAGTTATAGCCAAGGAACGCTGATCCTGATAGAAGCACACAGACCGCGACAGCAATCATGATGATAGTCATCCAATCCATCCCGCCATCAGATGAATCATCAGCGTCGCTCATCTCTAGCGGTGAAAGAAGCAATGATTCATCCTGACCATCAACACTCTGTTTCAGCATCGGCCTGCCTTCATCCACTGCCTGCAGACCATATGCTTTCTTTGCCTGCTCATTCAACTGCTGTATCGCCTGCTCTTCAGTGCGTGGCGGTTGGCCTTCAGGATAATCTGTCGCATCAGTGGCATCTGTCCCTGCTGCAAGCTCTTCATCATCTGTGAAGCCATCGCCGTCTGTATCAGCTGAAGCAGGATTTGTCTCTCCTGCATCAACAACCCCATTATGGTTCGCATCTTCAGTGCCATCAGGGATAGTATCCCCATCAGTATCAATCATCGTCGGGCTGGTCTCTCCATTGTCGACTTTGCCGTTGCCGTTCTTGTCTTCAAGGCCATCTGGGATGCCATCACCATCTGAATCAGTGTCCAGATAACCAGCGATACCATCATTATCAGTGTCACCAGTGCCTTCTATGATATCAGGTATGCCGTCACCATCCGAATCAGTAGGCACGCTCGCGCTGTCTGTCGGATCAGTATTGGCCGCTATCTCCGCACCATCAAATATCCCATCACCATCAGTGTCCTCTTTGTAAGGATCGCTCTCGCCAGCATCAACAATTCCGTTCCTGTTCTTATCCTCGACACCATCTGGAAGTCCGTCATTGTCTGAATCATAGTCAAGATAGTTCTCAAGACCATCAGCATCAGCATCACCGGCCGCTTCAAGAGAATCAGGTATGCCATCGCCGTCTGAATCCATCATGCCGCTCATGATCGCACTTGAGTTGCCGGATCCGATATACGTCGCGGCAGGATAGCTTGCGACATCAGTAGGATCAGAACCGCTCTTTAGTTCGACATCATCGCTGTAACCGTCGCCATCAGTATCGATCTTCGCTGGATTCGTCACATATCCGCCAGTACCAGCGAGCTCATCGTAATTGGTTATGCCGTCGCCATCAGTGTCCATGTTCTTGAGAGCCTTCTTCTCATCTTCAGTGTAACCGCTCAATGGATCGCCGGTCTTGCAGTAGCTTGATGCAGTTGTCTTGTCTGAACCGCACATGTCTTCAGCAGCGTCTTTCCATCCGTCGCAATCGGCATCGTCCTCACAGGAATTTGTCCAACCTCCATCTGCATCACAGACATAGAGGCATGTGCCTCCGCAGTCGACACCATTCTCGCCAGGATCACTGATTCCGTTCTCACAAGCTGGAATGACATTGCCAAAAATCTGGTTCAGCAAAGCGGCGAAATCCGCAGAATAATCCTGCGGATCTGTCGGATCTGTGCCGGAATTTATCTCAAGCTTGTCGTTATAACCGTCGCCATCAGTGTCAGCGAGAGCAGGATTGGTATCATACCCAAAAGTTCCTGCCAGCTCATCATAGTTCGAAATCCCATCTCCATCCGTATCAGAATTCTTCAGAGCTGCGATCTCTGCGCTAGTATAATCCAGCAATGGATCTCCAGTAAGACAGAAACTCTTTGCATCCGCCGGGTTAGAACCACATTTTTTCTCAGTCGTATCCTTCCAGCCATCGCAATCAGCATCGTCTTTACATGAGACAGTGGTCTTCACTGGAGCTGTGCCGCATTCGTAGCCGCATACGCCGCCACAGTCGATACCAGTCTCACCAGAATCCTTGACACTATTATCACATGGTTCGCCAAGCATGTCCATCGCCACACCACTTGGTGTATCAGTAGGATCTGTCGGGTCTGTGCCATTGTTGATCTCGAGAAGATCAGAGTACCCATCGAAGTCAGTGTCAGCGTTGTTCGGATCGGTCTCGCCGAAGTCGATCATGCCGTCTTTGTCTTTGTCTTCCTGTCCATCAGTGAGACCATCGCCATCAGTATCGACAAGCAGTGGACTTGTCTCCCATGGATCGACTGTGCCATCGCCGTTGCTGTCTTCCACACTATCTAATATACCATCATTATCTGAATCGGTATCAAGATAATCAGGTGTTCCGTCCTTGTCAGTGTCGGCGCTGTACTGTGGGTCTGAGAGATTCACACCTTCAAGCAGATCAGGTATGCCATCATGATCTGAATCGATCGGGACTTCTGTCGCGTCTGTCGGATCTGTGCCTGCTGCAATCTCTGCACCATCCTTTATTCCATCACCATCTGTGTCACTTTTCACTGGATCAGTCTCGCCGGAATCGACGATTCCGTTCTTGTTCTTGTCTTCTTCTCCATCAAGCAGCCCATCTTTATCTGTATCAGGATCAAGTGGATCTAGCTCACCGTAATCTACCTTCCCATTATGATTCGCATCTTCTATACCATCCATGAGACCATCATTATCTGAGTCCTTATCAAGCGCGCTTGTCTCAAGGACGTCCTGCTTCCCATTGCCATTCGCATCCTCGATCTTATCCAATATGCCATCGTTGTCTGAATCAGTGTCCTTATAGTTCGGGATGCCATCGCCATCCGTGTCGAGGCTCGCGCTTGGTGTTAAAGGATTATAACCCTCCACAAGATCTGGTATGCCATCATTGTCAGTATCTTTCGGCGTGTCGGAACTGTCTGTCGGATCTGTACCGACAGCAAGCTCTGCTCCGTCTTTTATGCCGTCGCCATCAGTATCAGCGAGAGCAGGGTTAGTCGATTCACCATATGTGCCAGCAAGTTCATCGTAATTAGACACGCCATCATTGTCCGTGTCCATAAGTTTCAATGAATCAAGCATAGACTGAGTATAGTCTTCAAGCGGGTCACCAGATTCACAACCATCAGTCTCATCTTTTGAATCCGAACCACATGAACTTTCAGCGCTGTCAGTCCAGCCATCGCAATCCATATCTCCAATACAGACATCTGGAATCTTTTTGTTGCCTGCGTCGCATGAATAAAGACACACGCCGCCGCAGTCCACACCCAGTTCACCAGCATCCTGCTCTTGGTTCTCGCAGATGAACTCATCATGCGAAGTAATGCCCGGAGATAATTCGGCATTATAATCTGGCAATGAATATAGTGGATAGTCTGAACCATCATCAGGATATGTCCCAAGAAGGATCTCTGTTCCATCATAATATCCATCGCCATCTGTGTCAGCCAAAGTAGGATCTGTCTCGCCTGCATCCACTTTGCCGTTCTTGTTCTTGTCTTCTACACCATCAAGAAGACCGTCACCATCAGTGTCGACATTTAGAGGATCGGTCTCTCCTGAATCGACAACACCATTGCCGTTCTTATCTTCCAGTGAATCAGAGATCCCATCGCCATCTGAATCTGTATCGAGATAATTTGGTATGGCATCATTGTCAGCATCGCCGTTTCCTTCTATTAGGTCAGGGATGCCATCCTTGTCTAAATCCTTCACTGTGCTTGCCGCGTTTGTCGGATCTGTCCCAAGAAGTATCTCGGCGCCGTCTGAGATGCCATCGCCATCAGTGTCTTCACTCATAGGATTTGTGACGTAACCATTACTGCTTGACAGCTCTTCGTAATTTGAAAGGCCATCGCCATCAGTGTCCATGATTTTCAACGCATCGAGCTCTGATGATGTGTAATCAGCC
>Ga0210019_1001772_pt1 | contig 22251 bp, 22 predicted proteins | sample CryGeyCG2114_020_2_FD_183969 | JGI IMG/M metagenome (GOLD analysis project Ga0210019, IMG submission 183969) | Groundwater microbial communities from aquifer - Crystal Geyser CG11_big_fil_rev_8/21/14_0.20 (SPAdes) (version 2) | ecosystem: Environmental > Aquatic > Deep subsurface > Groundwater ...
TGATCGGCAATGGATTGATCGTCCTCGGCTGCATCGTAGGCCTCGTCCCAGCCATCCAAGTCCTTACAGGAAGCCCGGTCCCTTCTCTGAGCTTGCCCTGGGCGGTTCCTGGCGGAGAGATGAAACTAGCGATCGATCCGCTGTCGGCGCTCTTTTTGTTGCTGCTCTTCATCGTCTCGGGGTCGGCGGTCACGTTCGGCATCCCGTATTTTCAACGGTATGCCAAAGAGCATTCTCTGAAGTCTGTCCAATTGTTTCTGAGCAGCCTCATTCTCTCGATGGCCCTGCTGTTTACCGCCCAGAATGCCATGCTCTTTCTGGCTGCTTGGGAGATCATGGCGCTCAGCGCGTTTTTCCTCATCATTTTTGAAGACCATGACGAGCAGGTTCGCAAGGCCGGTCTGCTGTATTTGATCATGACGCACACGGGAACGCTGTGCCTCTTCGTGGTGTTTCTCCTCCTGGGGCGCGCGGCGGATTCGTTCAGTTTTTCGCAGATGGCCGGCAATGCGGCGCTGCTTGATGTCGGCGCCCCCGTTTTTCTGCTGGCGCTCATCGCCTTTGGGATCAAGGCGGGGTTCATGCCCCTGCACATCTGGCTCCAGGAAGCTCATCCCGCAGCCCCCAGTCCGGTCTCGGCGCTGATGTCGGGCGTCGTCATCAAGGCCGGGATCTATGGCCTTGCGCGAGTGATCAGCTTTTTCCCGTCATTTCCCGCCTGGTGGGGCGTGCTGCTCGTCATGATCGGGACAATCTCCGGGATCCTAGGGGTTCTCTGGGCATTGGCCCAGCATGATGTGAAGCGCCTGCTGGCGTATCACAGCATCGAAAACATCGGCATTATCGCTCTCGGTTTGGGCTTCGGCTGCCTTGGATTGAGCCTCCACCATCCTGTGGTCGGCATGCTGGGACTGGCCGGCGGTCTTTGGCATGTATTGAATCACGGATTATTCAAGAGTCTCTTATTTCTTGGAGCGGGATCAGTGTTCCATGCGACGGGTTCACGGGACATGGACCACATGGGGGGGCTTTGGAAGAAGATGCCTGGGACGGGGTTGTGCGTCCTCGTCGGGTCGGTGGCGATTTGCGGCCTGCCGCCCCTCAACGGATTCGTGAGCGAATGGTTGATTTACAACGCTTCATTCAACCTGGGCCTTCATTACGGGAGTTTTTATTTTCTGCTGGGCGTGCCGGCCCTTGCGCTCATCGGCGCGTTGGCCGCCGCCTGTTTTACCAAAGCGTTCGGCGTGCAATTCCTGGGTTCGGCCCGCACGGAGGCCGCGGCTCAAGCGCGGGAAGGCGGACCGCTCATGCTCATCCCCATGCTCCTGCTTGCCGCGTTGTGCTTCTGGATCGGCCTCTTTCCCGGATACTTCTTACCGGTCATGGGTCGCGTGACGAGCGTGTTTTCATCGGCCACGCCGGAAGAATTTCGTGATGTGACCGCGAATCAGGCGGGCCTACTCTCTGTGGTGAGTTGGCTTTCACTGGGAATCATCGGGGTGATCGGCCTGCTCGCGCTCGTTCGGCATCTCCTCTTAAAGAATAAGCCGGTTGACGCGTCGGCAACGTGGGGGTGTGGTTATACCGTGGTGTCTTCGCGGATGCAATACACGTCCTCGTCCTATGCGCAGTTTTCCACGTCTCTTGTTCGCGATCTTCTCGCCCCGGAGGTCCACGTGGAGAACGCGACCGGGTATTTTCCGAGCCAAGGCCATTTTGAGTCCCACACACCGGATACGGTGCTGGACCGGTTCCTGCCGTGGATCAATGCAGGCATCCATGGGGGACTACGTCGAATCCAGCGGCTTCAGCAGGGACGGGTGCAGTGGTATCTGGCCTATGTGCTGATCTTCCTCATTGGGCTGTTGATCTGGCAATTTCATGGAGTCTCCGTGGCGTGGAACAAGCTCTTTCTCTTAGAGATGACGGACAGCCTACGCAGATGACGTTCCTTGGCTTATCGTTGTTGATGGTCTTCCTGGGTGGAGTGCTCGTCTTCCTTCCTGGCCTCTCCCGCAGGGCGGCATCACTGACGCATACGGTCTTGGTCCTGGCAGGCTGTGGGGTGGGGCTTGTGCCTGCCTGGCAGGCCCTTGCCGGACAGACGCTGTCGAGCGTGCTCGTTTCCTGGTCTGTGCCCGGCGGACAAATCGAACTGGGCATCGATGCGTTATCGGGGCTCTTTTTACTGCTGCATTTCGTCGTCTCGGCGGCGGCGGTCCTGTTTGGATCCTCATATTTTGAACCGTATGAAGAGGAGCGGTCGTTGAAGTCCGTCCGGTTTTTCTTGAGCGGATTCATCATTGCGATTGCTTTGGTGTTCACGGCCCAGAACGCTGTGCTGTTCCTGGTTGCTTGGGAGATGATGGCCTTAGCCGGGTTCTTTCTGGTGGCCTTCGAGGGTCATGAACGTCAGGTGCGCCGCGCCGCGCTCTTGTATTTCGTGGCGACCCATCTCGGCACGCTGTGCCTCTTCGTGGTCTTTGGTGTGCTCGGGATGCGCGCCGGCTCTTTCGCGTTCGCGCAGATGGCAGGACACCCGGCCTTGTTGGCGGCGAGCACGCCGATTTTTGTGCTGGCGTTGCTCGGATTCGGCAGCAAGGCGGGGTTTGTGCCCTTGCATATCTGGCTCCCCGAAGCGCATCCCGCCGCGCCCAGTCCGGTCTCGGCGCTGATGTCGGGCGTCATGATCAAGACCGGGATCTACGGTCTGTTGCGCGTCCTGGGGTTGTTCGCCCAGCCGCCCGCCTGGTGGGGATTGACGCTCGGCGCGATTGGCATGTGTTCGGGCATCCTCGGAATTGTTTGGGCACTGGCGCAGTCCGATGTCAAACGGTTCCTCGCGTATTCGAGCATTGAGAATGTGGGCATCATCACGTTGGGCATTGGCATCGGCTATCTGGGTGTGAGTTTTCACAATCCCCTGATCGCGCTATTCGGTCTGGCGGGCACCTTGTGGCATGTGGTCAACCACGGTCTGTTCAAAAGCGCGCTCTTCTTGGGCGCGGGCTCCGTCCTCCATGCGACGGGGTCCCGGGACATGAACCAACAGGGCGGGCTCTTCACACGCATGCCCTTGACGGGCTGTTGTGTGTTGATGGCATCCATGGCGATCTGCGGCCTGCCGCCCTTCAACGGATTCATCAGCGAGTGGCTGATCTATTCAGGCGCGTTTCATTTGGGGCAACGACAGGAACTGTACCTGTTCGTAGGCGCTCCGGTTCTGGCCTTGATCGGGGCGTTGGCTGTCGCGTGCTTCAGCAACGCGTTTGGCGCGCAGTTTCTGGGTGTGGCTCGGACAGAGCGCGCGTCGGCGGCGAAGGAGTCTGATTGGCGCATGCTTCTGCCGATGGGAGCACTGACCGGCGCCTGTCTCATGATCGGTCTGGTTCCGGGGCGGTGTTTCCCTGCGCTTGGGCGCGCCGCAGCCGCAGCAGCACCGCTTTCGCAAATGGATGTCCTCGGCGCGATCGGGGACGGCGGTCCGCTCTTGTCCAACATCGGCCTGTTGTCAGGCGCCTTCCTTTTCCTTGCGACGTTTCTTTTTCTTATGCGTCAAGGTATCTTGGCCGGCAAGGATGTGGCACAGTCCTCCACCTGGGGATGCGGGTACAGCCTGGTCAGTGCGCGAGCGCAATACACCGCGTCCTCGTTTGCGCAGTTTCCGGTCTCTCTGTTCCGCTCGTTGGTCGACCGTCGTGTCGAGTCAGATAGACCGAAAGGCTACTTTCCCACGGGCGCTCGTTTCCGATCCTCGGCCCCGGATCTGATCCTCAATCGCGTCGTCAGTCCGCTGGTTGAGCGCAGCCTGGCCTGGATGTCGACTTTCCGGCGGCTTCAGCATGGGAAGGTCCAGCTGTATCTGCTCTATATGTTTGTCTTCATGGTGGCGCTGTTGTTCTGGAAGCTGTAGAGGATCCGCGATGCTGACGACCTTCATTCCGCTGGGCGTGACACTCGTGGCGGCGCCCCTTGTGCCCGGCCTGATCAACAAAACAAAGGCCGCGTTTGCCGGCCGCCAGGGACCGCCGCTCTTTCAGCTGTATTTCGATTTGCTGAAGCTATTGAACAAGGGCGCCGTGTACAGCCGTGTCACCACCTGGATCTTTCGCGCCGGGCCTATTGTGTCCCTGGCATCGGTGATCGTGGCCGCGTTGTTTGTTCCGGTGGCCGGAACGGCATCGCTGTCCTTCTCGGGCGATATCATTGCGTTCGCCTATCTCTTGGGCTTAGGGCGTTTCTTTACCGTCTTAGCGGCACTCGATACGGGATCGAGCTTTGAGGGTATGGGCGCGAGCCGGGAAGTGACGTTTGCGATGTTCGCCGAGCCGACGCTCTTCATTATCTTTGTGATTCTTGCCCGGGTAACCGGCAGCCTGTCGTTGAGCTCCATGCTGACCCAAGCCCCGCTTGTGGGGACGCCCTCGATGGCGGGCCTCTTGGCCTTGGTCGTGTTCAGCCTCTTCATCGTGTGCCTGGCGGAGAACTCGCGCATCCCGGTGGACGATCCAGCGACCCACCTGGAGCTGACCATGATCCACGAGGTCATGGTGCTCGACCATGGGGGGCCGGATCTGGCGTTCATTCTCTATGGAGCCTCGATCAAGCTCTTTGTGATGGTCGCGATGCTTGCGCATCTGGTATTCCCCATGCCGGACGGCAGTCCGGTCCAGTCAGGGCTTGTCTTCGGGAGTCTTATGGCGCTGATCACCATCGTCATTGGCATCGTGGAATCGGCCATGGCTCGCCTCCGGATGGTTCGCGTGCCGCGTCTGCTCATGGCCGCCTGCATGATCGCATGCTTCGGCATGATTATCAGTCTGAGGTAAACGTATGGAACACGTCACGCAATTGCTGCTGATCTTGGTGATCCTGGCCAACTTGTTCGTGTTGGGTTCCCATCCATTGGGTGCTTGTATTCGCGCTGTGGCGTTCCAGGGTATCGCGTTAGGTCTCTTGCCGTTATCCCTGCATCCCGAAGAACGCTCGATCCACTTGTTCGTCATCGCGCTGGGCATGGTTGGTCTCAAAGGATTTGTGATCCCCGGCCTGTTGTTTCGCGCGATCCGGGACGCCGCCATCCGCAAGGAACAGGAGCCGCTCATCGGGTTCAATACCGGCCTATTCCTGGGAGCCATCCTGGTTGGCCTGGGATTCGGGATCGCGGGTAAATTGCCTTTGCCGCCTCACACGGGGTCTTCGATGGTGGTCCCGGTCGCGCTCTCCACCGTCATGATGGGGCTGTTGGTCATTGTGACCAGGGCTAAAATCCTCTCGCAAGCCCTGGGCTATTTGATCTTGGAAAACGGCATCTACACCTTCGGCTTGATCCTGGCAGCCGGGCTGCCTGGGCTCATTGAAATGGGCGTGCTTTTGGATATCTTCGCCGGCATCTTCATCATGGGGACGGTGATTGAACATATTCACCGGGAATTCGGGTCGATCAGCGCGCATAAGCTTGTCAACTTAAGGGAATAGCGTGACGATTCTTTTACTCTTGCTCCTCATTCCGGTGGTTCTGGCAGGTGTGTCGTTGGCGATCCGGTCCGATGTCTGGCGTCCTTGGATGCTCGTCATCGCCGCCGTGCTGCACGCCTCGCTGGTCGCAAACCTCTGGGTTTCAGATGCGTGGCCGTCCATCGGGACGTGGCTGTCGCTGGATCCGGCCGGGAAAGTGGTCCTCAGCCTGATCAGCGCGCTCTTCCTGGCCGCCTCGGTCTACGCGGTCGGCTATCTCCATCGACGCTTGGAGCGGCCCAACCGCACGTTCGTGACCTCGCTGCTGTTCTTTCTGTCCGCGACAAGCGTGGTCGCCTTCAGCCAGCATTTTGGCCTGCTGTGGGTGGCCCTTGAAGCGACGACCCTGGCGTCCGCGCCCCTGTTGTACTTCAACCATAATTCGCGGTCGTTGGAGGCGACCTGGAAGTATTTGCTCATTTGCTCGGTCGGCATTGCGCTGGCTCTCTTGGGGACGTTTTTCTTGGCTGTGGCGGAAACCTTCCAGGGACCCGTTGAGAGTGCGTTGCTGTTACCCGCGATGTTGCCGCGCGCCGGGTCCTTGTCCGTGCCGTGGCTGCACGCCGCCTTCATCTTTCTGCTCGTCGGGTACGGCACGAAGATGGGGCTGGCGCCGATGCATACCTGGAAGCCCGATGCGTACGGGGAGGCCCCGGGCTTGGTCGGGTTCCTGCTCTCGGGGGTGTTGACCAGCTGCGCCTTTCTCGCGCTCGTCAGACTGACCCAGGTGTGTCAGGCAGCAGGACAGATGGACTTCGCGCGGCCGCTGTTCATCCTCCTGGGGTTGTTGTCCATGGGTGTGGCCGCCGTCTTCATGTTGGGCCAAACCGACTACAAGCGCATGCTCGCCTATTCCAGCGTTGAGCATATGGGGATTTTGACCTTGGGGCTTGGGCTTGGCGGCTTGGCGACGTACGGCGCATGGCTGCATATGGTGAACAACGGCCTCGCGAAGGGCGTCCTCTTTCTGATGGCCGGAAATATCCATCGTCACTACCGGACGAAAACGGCGTCTGAGGTCCACGGCGTGCTCCATCGGCTGCCGTGGTCGGGGGCGCTCTTTATGGCGGGGTTTATTGCCATCACCGGGTCGCCGCCGTTCGGCCTGTTCATGAGTGAGTTCACCATTCTGCGCGGCGCGATCGGGAATGGCCATTGGGGGATCGTGGCCGGCTACCTGGGCTGCTTAGCGGTCATTTTTATCGGCATGGCCCGGATTGTGGTGCCCATGGTCTTTGGAGAGCCGCCGAATGATGCGGCCGCTTCGGGACCCAAGGATTCCTTCTTGACCACGTTCACGCCACTCGTCTTGCTGGCGGCGGTGCTGGTCTTAGGGCTCTATATCCCGTCCTGGCTGGATCGCGCGCTGCTGGCGGCGGCCCAGCTCGTGGGAGGGCTTCGATGACCGCTCGATTCGCGTTTGCGTCCCTTCGAAATGGGCAAACCATGGCGGAGCACTCCATCCCGGTGGCGCCGGAGATGTCCTCCTTGTTGGATTCCGTCGCGGAGCAGTGCCGAGAGGGCCGGCGACTGGCGAACTTCTTTGGCCACCGCGCCAGCGATCAACCGCTCAAGCTGTATGCCGTCATGAGCGATGATAAGGCAAACCTGCTCTGGATCGGCGCGGCGACCGCGGGCGCGAGCTTTCCATCCCTCACCCCGCGCTGTCCGCAAGCCCATCTGTTCGAACGAGAGATTTATGAGCAGTTTGGCTGCCGGCCCCAGGGCCACCCGTGGCTCAAACCCGTGCGGTTTCCCGCTCGTCCGCAATCCCCGCCGATCCCACGGAACTATTCCTTCTTTCACATGGATGGCGAAGAAGTTCATGAAGTGGCGGTCGGGCCTGTCCACGCCGGCATCATTGAACCAGGCCATTTCCGGTTTCAGTGCCATGGAGAACACGTCTTTCATCTGGAAATCCAACTCGGCTATCAGCATCGCGGCGTGGAAACGTTGCTGGAGCACGCCGCCTCGGGACGGGTTCCTTTTCTCGCCGAATCCATCGCGGGAGACACCGCTGTGGGGCACGGCCTGGCCTCGGCGATGGTATGGGAAAGCTTGTCGGATGTCCGCGTGTCGGCGCGCGCCGCCGCCTTGCGAGCCGTCGCGCTTGAGTTGGAACGCCTCGCGAACCACGTTGGCGATCTGGGGGCGCTGGGAGCGGATATTGGATTTGTGCCGGGCTCCGCGTACTTTGGCCGGCTGCGCGGGGAATTTTTGAACCTACTCATGGAGTTGACGGGGAACCGTTATGGCCGTTGTTTTGTGAGGCCTGGCGGTGTTACGTTCGACCTGCCTGAGACGATGGCGGAGTCGTTCCTTAAGCGGATGAAGAACGCGCAAAAGGAACTGCAGGACGTGAGCCGGCTGTTTTTTGATACGCCGTCGGTCTTTGAGCGTTTGGATGGCGTGGGCGCGGTGTCCTTGAACGCCTGCCAAGAATTGGGATTGGTGGGGCCAGCGGCCCGGGCCTGCGGCCAGGATCACGACGTTCGGAAAGACCACCCGTATGGCATGTACCGCTTCCACCACATTCCCACGATGACCGCCGACGAAGGGGACGTGTTTGCGCGAGCGAGTATCCGAAGGCTCGAAATCGAGCGCTCGTTGGAGTTCGTGATCTCGCAAATCGACAATCTGCCCCAGGGAAATCTGCGCGCCGCGTGCGGTCCGCTCCGCAAACAGAGCCTGGCGGTCGCGCTGGTCGAAGGATGGCGCGGGGAGATCATGCATACCGTGATCACGGACGAAGAGGGCCGCATCAGCCGATACAAAGTGACTGACCCCTCCTTCCACAATTGGATGGGGCTCGCCATGGCGCTTCGGGATCAGCAGATCTCTGATTTTCCGCTGATCAATAAGAGTTTCAACTTGTCGTATGCGGGACATGATCTGTAAAACGAGCGATCGGCACAAGAGATTCGCAATCGACGAAGGAAGAGGCGCCCCCGACATGGGCCGAAAACAACATCGTGTGACGCTGATTCCTGGCGATGGAACAGGTCCTGAACTGTGCGGCGTCGTCAAGGACGTCCTCAGGGCGGCTGGAGTTCGTATCGTGTGGGATGCTGTGGAGGCAGGAGGAGGGGTCGTCGAAAAGTACGGAACCCCGCTTCCCAGTCATGTGCTGGATTCGATCCGCCGGACCCATGTGGCTCTGAAAGGGCCGATCACGACACCCATCGGGACAGGGTTTCGCAGCGTCAACGTGGCGTTACGGCGTGAGCTGGATCTGTACGCTTCCGTACGGCCTTGCCGGTCTTATGTCGGCCTTGGATCCCGATATCGTCCTATCGATGTGGTTCTGATTCGGGAAAACACCGAAGATCTCTACGCGGGGGTTGAGTTTGCGGCGGGCTCTCGAGAAGCCGAGCAAATCGTTGCGATGGGAGCGGGAAAAATCGCGGCACACTCAGCCATTTCCATCAAGCCGATTTCTGCCAAGGCGACCAAGCGCATTGCCCGGTATGCGTTCGAATTCGCCCTGACGCACAAGCGTAGGAAAGTGACGGCAGTCACCAAGGCGAACATTATGAAATTCACGGACGGCCTGTTCCTGGAAGTCGCCAGGAAAGTCGCCACGTCCTACGAGGGGACGATTGAGTACGAAGAATGCCTGGTCGATAGCATGTGCCTGCAACTGGTTCAACAGCCGGAGTTCTACGACGTGATTTTGCTGCCCAATCTCTACGGCGATATTCTTTCAGATTTGTGCGCTGGCCTTGTGGGAGGGCTGGGCATGGCCCCTGGCGCAAACATGGGTGAATCTGATGCCGTGTTCGAAGCGGCGCACGGATCAGCCCCCTCCCTAAAAGGGCTGAACAAGGCCAATCCGACGGCGCTGCTGTTGTCGGCCGCTTTGATGCTGGACCACTTGGACGAACGGAATGCGGCGCAGCGACTGCGAGAGGCCATCGCCGACGTCATTCGAGAAGGAAAAGCGCTGACGTTTGATCTCGGCGGCACGGCGGGGACCTGTGAGATGGGATATGCCGTCATCGAAAAGCTCGTACGCTCTTGCTAATAAGGAAAGGCGAAATCTATGTGGGACCTGTTAAAAGCTCATTTTAAGCAAGGGCATCGCACCAGCGCGTATCCCAAAGGTCCGGTTGATTTTCCGGAACGATTCCGGGGACGGCCCACCGTTGACGCCTCAAAGTGCACCGATGGCTGTCAAGCCTGCGCAGACGCTTGTCCAACAGGCGCTATCCAACTCGGCACGCCTCCAAAGCTCGACCTCGGCAAATGCCTTTTTTGCCAGGAATGCGTGGCGGCATGCCCGTCCAAGGCCATTGCCTACACACGCGATCACCAGATGGCGGCGCGGACGCGAGAGGACCTAGTTGTTTCGTCCACTGAGATGAAGCTGACAGCCGCTTTGGATAAAAAAAGCCGCGAGCTGTTCGGACGATCCCTCAAGCTTCGGCAAGTGGCCGCCGGCGATTGCAGCGGTTGCGCGGCGGAGCTCCAAGCATTGAACAACGTCGTATTCGATTTGGGACGGTTTGGCATCCAGTTCGTGGCCTCTCCGCGCCATGCCGACGGTCTCATCATTACAGGTCCCGTGACCGACAATATGCGATTGGCGCTGCAGAAAACCTATGAAGCGGTTCCCGCTCCCAAACTCGTGATTGCCGTTGGGGCCTGCGCCATCAGCGGCGGGCCGTTCCGCGACAGCCCGCAGGCGCACAACGGTGTTGAAGGCACCTTGCCGATTGACCTGTACGTTCCCGGTTGCCCGCCGCATCCGCTCACCATCCTTGATGGCTTATTGCGACTCTTAGGACGCCTTGAATCAGGTACGAGAGAGGAGGTTTATCAGAAGCGATGAGAGGTCGTTATCCTGCTCTACGCCTTGGAGTGATGACACGGCAGCGGAGCCATCGCGGTCTTGCTGTTTGGCATGCTTGTGACGGAATCGAGGCGACTGCCTCGGTGGCTGTTTGTCTTCGGCAAGCCACCTCCTGCCATTGGACGTGAGCAAGCGCATGAGACCCTCCAGTGGTTTCACCAGGAGATGACCTTTCTGGTGTGCACCTTCTTTTTTGTCTACCTCGGGCTGCTGTTTGAGGCGGAGCGGTTGACGCCGGTCATCGTGTGGTCATCGCTCATCCTGTGCGGCGTCATCGTGTTGGGAAGGGAAAGCAGCCTCTATCTGCTCAGGAGGGTATGCGCCAACCATCCGATGCGGTTCCTGAGCGCATTTCTTCCGCGCGGCCTTGTCTCGGCCGTGTTAGCAATGCTGCCCGCCTCCCGCAACATCCCAGGCACCGAACGATTCCTCGACTATGCCGTGCCGGTCAGGATCCTCACGAATCTCATCATGGCGGCCAGCCTGATTCTCTCGCGGAGAATCGACATCGCTCAGCAGAGACTTGGATGAAGAAGCGAATCGTTGAGCAGGCGGCCCTGATGTTTAGCATTGCCAAATGGACGGCGCTCGCCACCCTGACCGGTGTGCTGGTTGGGACGGTGACGGCGTGGTTCTTGAACACCCTCGCCGTTTCCATCGACGCCATCCAGCACCTCGCGCGGTGGTATTTCTTGCTTCCAGTGGGCGGGTTGCTGTGCGGCTGGCTGATCCACCGATTCGCTCCAGAGGCTGAAGGGCACGGCACCGAGCAGGTCATCGCGGCCGTGCATGAACGCCACGGACACATTCCGCTGCTGGTGATGCCAGTGAAGTGGGCGGCAACGTTGGCGACGATTGCGACCGGCGGCTCGGCCGGCAAGGAAGGCCCCTGCGCCCAGATTGGAGGCAGCCTCGCGTCAGGTCTTTCGGGAATGCTGCGGCTGCGTCCGGAAGACCGGCGCAAGCTGGTGATCTGCGGCATCAGCGCCGGCTTTGCCTCGGTCTTCGGCACGCCGATTGCCGGGGCGCTGTTCGGCGTCGAAGTCCTGTTCCTTGGACAGTTGCTGTACGATGTCCTCTACCCGTCGTTCGTGGCGGGAATCGTCAGCTACCAAACCTCCCAGGTGATGGGCATTACGTATTTTCATCACACGCTGACGGTGGTTCCGCCGTTTACGGAGACGCGCTTCCTGAAGATGATTGGTGTGGGAATTTTGTTCGGCCTTGGCTCGCTGCTGCTGATCGAAAGCCTTCGGTTTGCGCAGGCGCTGTTCAAGCGGATTCGCGTACACCGGATCGCGAAGCCGGCGCTCGGTGGGCTCGTCTTGCTCCTGCTGACGCTGCCGGCGTCGCCGAGGTACCTGGGCCTTGGCATGCCCGACATCGAGCGCGCGATCACTGGCGGCGCCGTGCCGGGCGGCGCGTTCCTGTGGAAAATTCTCTTCACCAGCGTGACGCTGGGCTCCGGGGGCAGCGGAGGGATTATCACGCCGATCTTCTTCATCGGCGCCACGCTCGGGAATGCCCTGGCTCCGCTGTTGCGCATGGACGCTGCGACCTTGGCGTCGTTGGGGATGGTCGCGCTGTTGGCCGGGGCCGCCAATACGCCGATCGCGGCTTCCATCATGGCGATTGAGTTCTTCGGGCCCCAGATTGGTCCGTTCGCCTGCATCGTGTGCATCACGGCGTTTTTAACCAGCGGACACCGCAGCGTCTATGCCAGCCAGCGGTTGGCGATCCGAAAGACCGAGGCGCTCAAACCCCCTGTGCAGGAGATCGTTGGGGAGATCGAGCGCATGGAGCTCGGCGAGGAAGGCCAGGCGTTCTTGGACCGGCTCATGCGGTTTGTGCGCCGCCAGGCTCGCCGCGGCAAGTGAAACTATTCCGCCAAGGTTGTGCCAGCGCCACAATACTGTTTCTTCTGAGCGAAGCGGGACAGACAAGTGCTGCCTTGGACGATCTGCGTAATCTCACGCAGGATTGCCCGCTCACTTCTGTTTTCTCGCACTAACTGGCGGAGGCGCTTTTCGGTGAAGTGGGCCCGGACGTGTGAATGACTTGCATGGTTCCGAAGCTCGGCCAGCACACCTTCCGGAAGCTCAAGGACCTTCAAGATCCGGGCAAGTCGGGAATGGTCCGCTCCGGTGGCCCTGGCGAGAGCCCGGATGCTGTGGTAACCTTTCTCATGCATCATCTGGCGGTAGCGTTCGGCACACTTCCACATAGGCTCCTCGTTCATCCGGTTCTGGTAGGCCCGCCAGGCGCGGGCCTGGGGCGGACGGTTGCCGCCAAGGCCAGGAGGGGCCACTCCGCTGATGAGCGCCCGGCGGCGTCTCCGGTAAATTGTGAAGTAGTTGTCTATCAAGAGGATAGAGTGAGGGAGTTCTCCAGCTTCCTCAAGGTCAGGATCCCAGACCAGCGGGCCTTGTTGGAGGCCGGGTCTGATAAGGGACCCCAATTTCTCTCCTTGTCAGGTTCGAGCCGATCGTTTTCAACAATTGCCGCGATCGGTGCCTGAAAGCATGTGTTGTATGTTAAAATGAGCAAGTTAATGCGGTTGTTCTCATTGTCATGAACACCCCCACCAGCATCCCTGGCTCTGCGCCTGCGCGATCACGAATAGCGTCATTCGTTCGCCAGTACCTCCCGATTCTGATCTCAGGAGGCCTTGGCGCGGCGCTGTCGGCCACGCTCTTTTTCGCCATCGGCGGATGGGAACAGACCCGCTTGAAAGCCATATTCGACCAGCAGGCTGAAATCCGCGCGACCGCCATTCGCCAGCGCATCATTACATCGCTGGAAGTTCTGGGCGGATTCGGGGCGTTCTACGCCGTCAATCCGCAGGTTGACCAGCAGGCATTTCGCATCTTCGCAAGCCGGATCCTGGCCCAGCATCCGGAGATTCAGGCCATCGAGTGGGCTCCCCGCACGGTCGATTCCTCAGTTCAGGCCCACCTGCGGCCCGAGCATTTCCTCATCTCCTATGCCGAGCCGGTGGCTGGCAATGAGTCGGTCATTGGGTTTGATGTGTCGTCTGACGCCACACGATGGGCGGCGATGGAGCGTGCGCGGGATACCGGCGAGCTCGTCATGACGAGCCGCCTGCGGCTGCTGCAAGAGCCTTCCGGCCAGTTCGGTGTTCAGGCGTTTGTCCCGATTTATCGCGGCGACACAGCCCGCCATACCCTTTCGGCACGCCGTAACAGTTTGCAAGGGTTTGTCGTGACAGTGTTCAGGGTGCGCGATCTGGTGGAGCTCTCGCTCGTCGGGCTCAAGCCCGCCCTAATGGATGTATGGCTCGCTGATGAGTCCGCCGCCCCGGATGAGCGCGTGCTCTATCAGCAGCAATCGCGTCCGGGTCCTCAGCGCAAGCCGTCAGACCGCGAACCGCCCACTCGCACCCCCTTCACGTGGACGACGACGTTCGATGTCGCCGGTCGGCTCTGGTCATTCCATGCGTCTCCCACGCGCCGGTTCTTTGCGATGCACCGCACCTGGCTGCCTTGGGGGGTGCTGAGCGCCGGGCTGCTCCTGACCGTCTTGCTGATCAACATCCTGTTCAATGCCCTGCGCCGTAGCGCGCAGGTGGAACGCCAGGTGGCGCGACGCACCGAAGAACTCACCGCGGAGGTCGCCGAACGTCAGCGGGTCGAGGCGGCGCTGACCATTTCCGAACTTCGGTACCGGCGGCTCTTTGAGACCGCCAAAGACGGGATCCTGATTCTCGACGGGGACACCGGGCTGATCATCGACGTCAACCCCTTCTTGGTGGAGATGTTGGGCTATGCCCCCAAGGAGATTCTGGGCAAGCACCTTTGGGAGATTGGGCCGTTCAAGGACATCGCGCGATCCAAGATGGCGTTTGGCCACTTGCAGACGAAGGAATACGTCCGGTATGAAGATCTCCCCCTGCAGACAAAAATCGGGCAGTCCATCGACGTCGAGTTCGTCAGCAATGTCTACCGCGTCGATAGCAAGCGCGTGATCCAATGCAACATTCGCGATATTACCGCGCGCAAGCGAGCCGAAGAGGCGCTGCAGCTTGCGCACGCCGAGCTGGAGCAGAAAGTGCAGGACCGCACCGGAGAGCTCTCCAATGCGAACGAGCATCTGCAGGCCTCCTACGAGCAGGTCCGCCGTCTGGCGCTGCGCCTGCAGTCTATTCGGGAGGACGAGCGCTCCGGGATCGCCCGAGAGCTGCATGATGAGCTCGGTCAGGCACTCACCGCGCTGAAAATGGACCTCGTGTGGGCCTCGGGCAAGCTTCCGGCTGAGCAAGGGCTGTTGCCAGAACGAATTACCGCGATGGTCACGCTGGTGGATCGCATGGTGGAGACGGTGCAGCAGGTTTCCTCCACGCTGCGTCCGGGCATCCTCGATGATTTCGGCCTGCTGGAGGCGATGCGCTGGCAAGGCAGAGAGTTTCAGGAGCGAACGAGCATCGTCTGCCGGACGCAGATCGAGCTGGAGCAGCTTGAACTGGATCCCGATCATGTGACCTCGCTGTTTCGGATTCTCCAGGAAGCGCTGACGAATGTGGCGCGCCATGCACACGCCACAGAGGTGACGGTCAAGCTCACCGCCTCCAACGGCCAGTTGGTCTTGGAGATCGTCGACAACGGGAAGGGCATTGCCACAGCACGGATCAACGATGCCACCTCGCTGGGATTGATCGGGATGCGGGAGCGCGCTTTACTCTTGAAGGGCCGGGTGATCATGACGGGCGCGGCGGGCCGTGGGACGATGGTCCGGGTTGAGATGCCTTATCCCGAGCCAACCACGGAGACGGCGGCATGATCAAAGTCATCATTGCCGATGACCATGACGTGATCCGGGAGGGGGTCAAACGGATCCTGGCCGACACACCGGACATCCGCGTGGTCGCAGAGGCGGCGGACGGCCAGGAGCTGCTGGCAAAAGTGCGGGACAAACCCTGCGAGGTGGTGATCCTTGATCTGACCATGTCGGGGCGTGGCGGATTGGAGACGCTGAAAGTGCTCAAAGCCGAACATCCCAAACTTCCGGTGCTAGTCCTTACGATGCATGCTGAGGACCAGTACGCCGTTCGCGTGTTAAAGGCGGGCGCTTCCGGCTATCTCCACAAAGCCCACGTGTCCGCGCAATTGGTGGAGGCGATCCGGAAGGTGGTCAGCGGAGGCAAATACCTGACTCCTGAGACGGCGGATGCTTTGGCGATCGATCTTGGCGTCGACTCGGAGCAACCTCCGCATAAGAGATTGTCGGATCGAGAATTCCAGGTGTTTCGTCTCATCGGCTCAGGAAAAACCGTGTCAGAGATCGCCAAGGAGCTTTCGCTCAGCGTTCAGACCATCAGCACCTACCGGGCCCATATCCTTGAGAAGATGGGTCTGGAGAACAACGCGCAACTGACGCATTACGCCCTCCAGCGTCAGCTCGTCGAGTAAGCCGCATTTCCCTCAAGCACACCATACTCCATCGAGCTTCCGAAGGTCATTCGCGGACGGGACGAGGCCGTCTCGTCACTCTATGATTTGTGTCATGGTCATCCAACCGACCAATTCATATGCTGGACCCAGATAGATGGCTTATGGAAGAAGGAGGTGGGGCCATGGCGTTCACGCGTGCGGAAGAGGCAAGGGGAATAGGTGAGGGAGGTACGTCCCGTGAACGTCTGAGCGCTCACCAGCGCCAACGCAGGAGACAATAATGGAACACACTGCAGGATACTGGGTGTGGTTTCTCTTGATCGGTCTGGTCGTGGGGTGGCTGGCCGGGCTCATCATGAAGGGGCGCGGGTTTGGGGTTTTCGGCGACATCGCCGTGGGGGTGGTGGGCGCCCTGCTGGGCGGATGGCTGGCGGGGATGATTGGGCTGTACACCTCGAGCTCGATTGGTGCGTTCCTTGTCGCGCTCGCCGGTGCCGTGGTGTTGGTAGGCCTCATCGGCCTCGTCAAACGGGCCTGATCGGCAAGAGTGAGGAAGGGGGCAGGATCGATGGCCGTCACGCTTGGGGATGGGTTGCTGCTCGTGATTGCGGCGACGCTGCTGGTCATGACCAGCCAGCTGATCAGGTTGGTGCAGCAGGTTTCGGAGGCGGTCGGAAAGCTGGAGAAGCTCGGAGAAACGATCGATGAGGTGCGTCAGTTGGCGCGCAGCGCAGAAACGGCGCTGCTCGATGTGCGCAAGACCGGCGCGCGGATCGATCGCATTGTCGAAACGGTCGAGCAGGGCACGACGCTCATCCGGCAGCTGTTCATGCCGTTCTCGTGGCGGCTGGGAGCGCTGGCGGCTGGAGCGAAGGCGGGATTTGAGGTGTTGCGGCATGGAACCTTCCGTCACGGCAATGGGGCCGTGGCGGTGCGCGGAGGAGTCAAATGAACAAGGCCAAGGAACTGACGGCCGCTTTTGCGCTGGGCGTGGTGGCCGGGGGCGCGGTCGCACTGCTGTTTGCGCCGGAGAAGGGCGAGGTGACCCGGAAGCGGTTAAAGGAGGGTGCGACCCAGCTGGCCAAGCGTACAGAAATGCTCGCGGGCAAGATCCGAGGGGCGACGGCCGAGGCGGTGAAAACAGCCGCCAGCACGGCGCGCAAGCAGGCGGAGGCGGTCAAGGGCGCCGTGGCCGAAGGGGCCAAGACCTACCGGGAGCAGCTTGAGCATGCCCACGTGTAAGGGGGCGAAGGCGCCACTCGATGAAGGGCAGGAACCCTGCTCTTCATCGAGAGCCCCGGCATCATAATGAGGGGTCGTCATACGGGCGAGGTTCACAATGGCCTCCTCGAGAGCATGGAAACAGCACGCCGGTTTCGCGCCTAAGACGCGCGCAGTTACTCTCCTTTCTCCTCATTTACTTCCTGATGTTGCCCAGCGCAGCGGCTGTAACGGTGGGAGGCAGTGCGTCCGCCGCGCCTGCGGATTATGCGGCGAAGGTGCGCGTGTTGCCGAGCTCGCAATCGGCGATTACGTTGAGACTCAACTTGCGGGCACTCTGGCAGTATCAGGTCACCTGGACGCCATGCAGGTTGACTATCGGCTCAAGCAGGATTGGGCCTCGGAAACCCGCGCCTACGATGACGGGCTCCAGCACGTGCTGTTGCTTGCAGACATCTTGGCGGAGGGTGTCGTCAAGCAATTCCCGGAGAAGTTTCAAGAGTAGGACGGTTCGTCAGCTCGTCGAGTAAGCCGGCCGCTCTTCTTCCCTCGCGCGACCCATCATACAAACTGTGATGGCCGCGTCAGCTTGCCGACGATCCCGTCGCCGTCCCCGCCATGAGGCTCAATCAAGCGTTCGGCTGATTGTGGCCCTGCCCCCACCTCAGTAGAGTATGCGCGTATGGTCGCATAGGCGAGATCGTGGAGAGGAGTACGCCCGACTAATACGGACGCGGTCTGAATCGCGGTCGAAAACGCGAGAGAAGCGGGTGGTAAGAGTGGTGCACGCACCGTGAGCGCGCGAGCGCTCATCAGTGCGAACAAGGAGGCGATGATGGAACACAACGCAGAATACTGGGTATGGTTTCTTCTGATGGGCGCGATCATTGGGTGGTTGGCCGGGCTCATCATGAAGGGTCGCGGGTTTGGGATCTTCGGCAACATCGTGGTCGGAATCGTTGGGGCCGCGTTGGGCGGGTGGGTGGCCGGCGCCATGGGGCTGTACACCTCGAGCTCGATCGGCGCGTTCCTCGTCGCACTCATCGGTGCGGTGCTCTTGGTCGCTCTCACGGGCTTCATCAAGCGAGTGGCCGGATCGGCCTAAGGACGGAGAGTCGTAGTGATGATCTGTGGGGAATGATTCACGTGAAGGAGGACATCGATGTTGCGACACAAATCACTTATGGTCGGAGTGCTGGGTGTTTGGTTGTGTAGTGGGGTTCTCCCAGGCGCGGTTTCAGCAGTAGAGCAAGCTGCGCCTGTGCACCAAGCGGTGGGAGAGATCGTGTGGCTGGATACCCAGCTCGGCAAACTGCAACTGTACGCGGATCGCTCTCGAGGCACGCGAGCCACGGCAGAGTACAGCATTACTGAGCATGAAACCCGGGTGACGGACCGGCGGGATCAGCAGTTTCTCGCCATCACGGACTTACGAGCAGGGCAACAGGTCACGATTGAATCCAAAGACAACGGAGAAGAGCAACTCGCGACTAAGATCACCGTTGAGCCAAGCTCAGCACCCCTGTTTCAACGCGCCGAAGGCACGATCGAATCGATTGACGTTACCCCAGGCACGTTCACCCTCAAGGAGACCGCGAGCCTCGGTGCGGCGGGCGTGGTGTCCGTGTTCGTCTTTAACCCACGGGACATCGTCGTCATGGAGAGCCCAAGCCTGCAGCCGGTCCGATTGGCCGTGCAGCCGGGGGATTTCGTGAAGGTGGAGTACGTGGTGAGCAATGGCCGGCGCCACGCGCGCTCGATGATGCGGTATTCCGCTGTGCCGGGATCGACGACCACGACCACCACGACGACCAGCACTACGACCACGAGTCAATAGGGTGATCTGAAAGATACGTCTACGAAGCGAGAAGCGACGGAGGTAGAGATGCGCCAAGTTCTGTACCTTGTGATGGCCGGTATGCTGCTCATGAGCGGCCCGCTAGGGTGTGCGAGCCGTCACGCCACGACCATCAAGACGGAGGAACGAGTCCAGCGTCCAGGGGTGATGGTGGGCACGGAAGGGGTCGGAGTGGGCACGAAAACAACGACCACGGTTGCCCATACCCCTCAGGAGTCGCGAGGAGTCCTCTCCACCACGGTCCATTTCCTAGGCGAAGTCATCAGTTGGCCATTTCGGTTGGTCGGCGCTCTGGTCCGCGCCCTGTTCTAAGTTCTAAGGCGTTACAGCGTGTTTCCATGAACAATCAATTGAGGAAAAACAGATGAATAAACCTATTTCGCTTGCCCTGCTGGTCGGTGGGATTCTGCTGATCATTTTCGGCATCAGCGCCTCAGAGTCATTCAGTTCTGACATGTCTCGGCTCTTCACTGGTTCGCCGACCGACAGAACGATCTGGCTGCTGGTTGGCGGCGCGATCCTAGCCATTGCCGGTGGGTTTGGGCTGTCGCGTAAATCACGGTGATTGTTAGAGGAAGCAACGCGGAGGGACGCAAGGATGTCCATACTCATGATTGTGCTCGTGCTGCTGCTGATCGGAGCGATTCCGAGCTGGCCGCATAGTAAAGGATGGGGGTACTACCCGAGCGGGGGGTTGGGACTGGTGCTCATGGTGTTGCTCGTCCTGATGCTTCTGGGACGCGTCTAGCGTTATCGACTCAGCACCAATGTCTAGAATAGGAAAGGTGCATCCGCACAGATCGACCGCACGTCACTCCACGGTGGAACCCACCACTCAAGCCTTTCTCGATGCGCTGGCTGCCAAAGGCGGGCCGCCTCTGTACACACTCTCTGTGGCGGATGCGCGCGGTGTGCTCTCGGGTGCCCAAGCCGGCACAATCGCGAAGTTGCCGGTCGACATCGAGGACCGCACAATTCCTATCGGCCCACGGGATTACGTCGCAATCCGTATCGTTCGCCCGAAGCGCCGCCGGGGAGTCCTCCCGGCGGTGATGTACTTTCACGGCGGCGGCTGGATGCTTGGCGACGCGAAGACGCACGACCGGTTGATTCGGGAGATCGCTCATGGGGCTGATGCGGCGGTCGTATTCGTGGACTACAGCCGCGCTCCCGAGGCCAGATATCCGGTTGCCATCGAGGAAGCCTACGCTGCCACCGTGTGGGTCGCCGAACACGGCAAGGCGATTGGGGTCGACCCGTCTCGCGTGGCAATTGCCGGAGACAGCGTGGGTAGTAACATGGCCGCGGCCGTTACGCTGCTTGCCAAGCAGCGCGGCGGTCCGAGGATCGTGTTCCAAGTGCTGTTTTATCCGGTGACGGATGTCGACTTCGACACCGCGTCGTACGCGCAGTTCGCAACGGGATATTTCCTGACCCGCGAGGCAATGAAATGGTTCTGGAACCACTACGCGCCGCAGAGCACCGTACGCGCTCAGCCGACCGCGTCACCCTTGCGAGCCTCGGTGGACCAGCTTCGGGGGCTGCCACCAGCACTGGTGATTACCGGCGAGTACGACGTGCTGCGTGACGAAGGTGAGGCCTACGCGCACAAGCTCATCGAGGCCGGCGTCCCGGTCACAGCAACTCGCTATCTTGGCACTATCCATGACTTCGTTATGCTCAACGCGATCACTGACACGCCGGCCCCGAGGGCCGCCATCGCACAGGCCACTGCTGCGCTGCGCAATGCGTTCGCGCAATCGCCAACGCGACGAGCTCCGTCTGCACGAAAGATGCACGAGGCACGATCGACCCCGTTCCTGAGCACGTCCAACGTCATCGCCCCCCTCGTCCCGTAGATTTCCCGGTTTTTGCCCTTGAAATCTCCCCACGGGCGCAGGTCGTACAAACTGTGATGGCCGCGTCAGCGTGCCGACGACCCCAGCGCCGTTCCCACCACGAGGCTCAATCAAGCGTTCGGCTGATTGTCGCCTCGCCCCTAACTCAGTAGAGTGCGGAGGTCTGGTCGTATAGGCGAGACCGTGGAGAGGAGTAGGCTCGACTGATACGGACGCAATGTGGAATGCGTAAGTAACGGAGGTAAGGGGAGGGTTCTACGATGAGGCAGCATTGGTTCTCAGGCACGGCGGTCGCAATCGCCCTATTGGCTACGTCGGCGCCAATGGCAGAAGCGGCACGAGTTCCGGATCGTCGGATAAATGGGATCGAGTGGTTCTATGTCTTTGGCCGCCAGGGGAACCGTGCCTATGGAGCGGCGGAGGGACTCGCGAAGCAGGTGTTCTACGTGGAGGTCCCGAAAGATCTTGGAGAATCCGTCACCATTCGGGTGTTGGACGCGGATATCCAAGGCCAGCACGATGAGCAAGATGGCAAGTGGAATACCTCGACCAAATTCGATGTGTTCGTCGGGTCGAAACTCCTGACCTCGCGCACCATTACGGCCAGGGAACCTGATGGCACGACCCTGGAGTTAGGGCCGTTTTCCCTCAATCAAGGTGACGCGCAGGGTGACTACGTCATCTTCCGCATCGAAGCGGAGGGTCTGGAGGGGAATGACAGCAACCTCTTTGCCTTTGAGGTCTCGCCCTCCCAGGCACAGCTCTTCACCTTTAATCCGGCTATTCGGTTGATGTCCAAGGAAGGGGATCGGATGCGCTTCTTCCCACAGATCCCTTCAGGGGCGACGGGCATTCGAGTCTGGAACTACGATTTGGACCCCACGGGAGGCAATAGCGTCCTGCTGACTCCTCCTGGACCGATCGGGAGCGTGCGGGGGCTCCAGAAAGCCTTCTGGATCGAAAATTCCGAAAGCGCGGCATGGGCTAAAACCGACGTGACCGTCCCGCAGGAGTGGAAGGGCGGGGGCCGATGGATCTATCAGATTACAAAGAAGACCCAATCGTCGGCGAACATGAGTATGCGCATTGAAGACCAGCACAGTAAACCCGTGCGGATTTATTTCACGCAGGGCGAGCCGATCCAGGTGGCGGAAGCTCCAGTTCAAGCCTGCAACACCTTTGAGTTCGATGCCTCGAAATCCTTCGACCCGGATAACCAGAAATTGACCTATCAGTGGAACCTGGGCGATGGGACCACGAGCGACCAAATCCGCACGCAGCACACGTATGAGAAAGCCGGCGATTACAAAGTCCTGTTGACGGTGACCGATACGTCCACGGGAGAGTGCCGCAGCTCCATGACGGAGCAGCAAATCCGCGCGAACACCCTACCCATCGCAGTGCTTGACGCCCCTGGGACGGCGTGCGCCGGATCCACGGTGCGGCTGAGCGCGGCGAAGTCCACAGATACCTCAGGAGAAACGTTGCAGTATGCCTGGGACTTGGGTGACGGAACGACGGCAGAAGGCGCGG
>Ga0210019_1001774_pt1 | contig 22231 bp, 14 predicted proteins | sample CryGeyCG2114_020_2_FD_183969 | JGI IMG/M metagenome (GOLD analysis project Ga0210019, IMG submission 183969) | Groundwater microbial communities from aquifer - Crystal Geyser CG11_big_fil_rev_8/21/14_0.20 (SPAdes) (version 2) | ecosystem: Environmental > Aquatic > Deep subsurface > Groundwater ...
AAACCGGGAAAAGACATCGCGCTCGGAACAGATGTAGCAAGCTCGGAATTTTATGACAAAAAAGCAAAGCTCTATCGCATGAAATCGGAAGGGCATGACTATACAGCGGATGAGTTGCTTACGCGTTACAAACATTGGTTGGAAAAATTTCCACTCGATTTTCTCGAGGATCCTTTTGCTGAGGATGACTGGGAAGCTTGGGACCGAGCGCTTCCAAAGCTCGGAAGGAAAACGTCCGTCGTTGGAGATGATTTCTTTGTAACGAATGTTGCTCGTTTAGAGCGAGGGATTAAAGAGAAATCCGCAAACGCTATTCTGATCAAATTGAATCAAATCGGTACCTTGTCCGAAACGGTGGATGCGATTCTTATGGCGCATCGAGCAAAGTTTAAGACGGCTATTTCGCATCGCTCCGGAGAAACAATCGATACATTTATCGCGGATCTCGCGGTTGCCTGCGGATCGGAGTATATAAAAACGGGATCCTTGTCCCGTTCCGAACGTGTCTCAAAATATAATCGTTTAATGGAAATCGAATTGGAAATAAGTGATCGATAAGGGGCGAAGAAAAAAAGCGGATCTCAAGAAGAAGCGATCCGCTTTTTTATTTCTTCCGCGTGTTTCTCATCTATTTTTGAGATAAGCGTTTCCGCTTTTGCTTGAAACGCATGCGCGATTGAGCGAGCAGAACGTTTAAAGTCTCGATAGGCTTTTGTGGCGGATTTTGCATCTTCGCTATTTTTTTGGGTCATGTCTTGCGCCATATAAAGGCATCATACGTGCTCTTAGAAGCTCCGTCCATGCCCTTTTCGAGCCTGGTGAGCTATGTTAGGGTTCGCCCGTCTATGCAGCAGGAGAAGCCCACATTTCATATTACAACCTATGGGTGTCAGATGAATAAGAATGACAGCGAACGCATCGCGGGTCTTTTGTCGTCTCTTGGGTTTGTGTTTACGGAGGATGAAAGTACGGCAGATCTGAATATTATTAATACATGTAGTGTTCGTCAGTCGGCGGAAGAGCGCGTCTATGGCGCGCAAAAAAAATATTTAATCTATAAAAAAACCAAGCCGAATATGATCGTGGCTGTGACCGGTTGCATGGCCGGACGCGATAAAGCGCGCGCATTCAAAAAACGGCTTCCGGCAACGGATTTATATTTCCCAACTCCGGACATGGTGCATCTTCCAAAATGGATTGCGGAACTTCGACCGGAGCTTGTAAATACCGGATCAGGACTGGAAGATTATCTTCGTATTCGTCCCGTGCGTGCTCCAAGTGTCCAAGCCTATGTCACAATTCAAACGGGCTGTAATAAGTTTTGTACCTATTGCGTTGTTCCATATGCGCGTGGATTGGAAAAAAATCGCAGTGTAAAAGATATTCTCGACGAATGCCGTGAGCTCGCCACGCATGGCGTATTTGATCTCACGCTCTTGGGACAAACGGTGAACTCTTATCGCGCATCGGATCCGGAAAACTTTTCAAAAGAAAATCCGTTTCAAGATCATTTTGCCGCGCTCTTATGGGAAGTGAATCAACTTGAAGGTATTCATCGCATTCATTGGACGGCGACACACCCGATTTCCATGACGGATGAAGTCATCGAAGCGCTGACGCTTCCAAAACAGGTAAATTATCTTCATTTGCCGGTACAGTCGGGAAATAACGAAGTTCTACGGCGCATGAATCGTAAGTATACGCGGGAGCAATATCTGGATGTTATCCAAAGAGTGAAACAAGCAAGGCCGGGTATCGCTTTGGGAACAGATATCATTGTCGGATTTCCAGGAGAAACACGCGAGCAATTTAATGACACAGTCTCTTTATACAAAGAAGTTGATTATGATGTTTCTTATCACGCGCAATATTCGCCGCGCTCCGGCACGCTGGGCGTGAAGCTCTATCCGGATGATATTTCGAAAGAAGAGAAGCGTGATCGTTGGGATGAATTGCAAGGCATTATGGAAGAGCGCACGCTCGAAAAAAATCAGGCTTATCAGGGGAGCGTTCTGCCGGTCCTCTTTGAAAAAAAGGAACAAGGTTTTCTGCAGGGGACGACGCCGGAGCTGAAAATCGCGCGTATCCGCTCTTCGGATGAATCTTTGATTGGCAAGCTTGTGAACGTGAAAATTACAAAGCCAAGTCTCTGGGTTTTAGATGGGGAACTTGCGGATTTGTAAAATAATACGTACTATTCGCTTTGAATGAGTACAGGGCCTAGATCAACCGAAAAGCCAAAGAAACCTCGGACGACAAACCCGAGGGGTACGAAACGCGCTCTTCCGCGCGTTTTATGTATTGTCGGGCCAACCTCTTCAGGGAAGACCTTACTGGGCGTTCGCCTTGCAAAAGCCTTTAGCGGAGAAATTATTAATGCGGATGCGCGCCAGGTCTATCAAGAATTCGACATCGGCACAGGAAAACCTATTGGTGGTAAGCGCGAATGTAAGCGCGGACGCAATTATTTTCTCTTTCAAGATATTCCGCATTATTTGATGGATTTTTTACCGCCCGATCAGCTATTTACTGTCGCGGAATGGAGAAAAGTGGCTATTACGGCCATTCGCTATATTCGAAGGCGTAAGCATTTACCAATCGTCGTCGGCGGAACAGGTCTGTATATCCAATCTCTGGTTGATAATTATCAGATTCCAGAAGTTCCTCCACAGCCTGCGTTTCGAGAAGCGATGTCAACTGAACCGTTGGAAGAATTGGTGAGCAGGCTTATTCACCTTGATCCGGAAGCGGAAAAGGTGGTTGATTTGAAAAACCCGCGCCGTGTTTTACGCGCATTGGAAGTCATCACATTTACCGGAAAGCCCTATACGAGTTTGCGAAAAAAAGCGAAGCCGCTGGTTGAACCGCTTTTGATTGCCATAAAGCGCAGTAAAGAGGATTTGCGAGAACGTATTGATCAAGCGGTAGAAATGTATATTGAAGCCGGTTGGCTTGATGAAATCCGCCGTGTAAAAAAATCCGGAATCGCTTGGGATGTTCCCGCTATGACTTCGATCGGATACCGCGAGCTTGGCGCGTACATCAGAGGGGAAACGACACTCGAAGAAGCGATTCAAAAAACAAAAGATGCCACATGGCAATATGCAAAGCGTCAACTCACTTGGTTTAATCGCGACAAGCGCATTCACTGGGTTGAAGATGAAAACGCCGCAGAAGAGCTTGTGAGAAAGTGGCTTTTAACAAGCAATTGACGTTCCACGTTTTGTTCTGCACGATTTCTAGGAAGGGATATCTTTTTATGGCAATTCACGAAGCGTTTATTCTTGCGGGAGGAGAGGGGACGCGGCTTCGTCCGGTTACATTTGAAATGCCAAAGCCGCTTGTTCCTGTTCAAGGACGTTCCATTCTAACATGGCAAGTCCGTTGGTTTTCTCGTCACGATATTCATCGAGTAACCGTCATCATTCCTCAAAAATGGGAAACGCAATTCATTGCATGGCGCGAGAAACTGAAGGAAGAAAATCTTGGAGAAGCGCTTCCGCAGATTCGACTTTGGGTTGAGCCTGAGCCGATGGGAACATTGGGCGCGCTCGCGCATCACTTTGCCGAAGAACTGAATAAGGATCCCATCCTTGTAACGAATGGAGATGAATTAAAAGCGCTGGATTTGAATGTATTCGAAAAATTTCACAAACAACAGACAGAGGACGATGCGGGCTATGCGGCAACCGTTGCGCTTTTAGAAGTGCCGAACCCATCGGATTATGGTGTTGCGGAAATGCAGCAGGCACATACAAAGGCCTTCCATGAAAAACCAAAAAATCCGCCTTCAAATTTAATAAGCTCAGGACTCTATCTTCTAAATCCACATGCCTTGAAACAGCAGAAATGGGAAAAGACATTTCTTATGTTTGAGAAGGATCTTTTTCCACCCCTGGCCGCCGCCGGCAGGCTTGGGGGATGCAAGCTTGAAGGGGCTTGGTATGACTGCGGAACCATGGAACGATGGCAGCGCGCCATCGAAGAGTGGGCCGAGCCGGTTTAAGAGCTTTCGGAGGCAAAATCCCGCTTTTGGGCAGGCTCGACAAGACGCTCCATTTCATGTAAATTGACTGCTATGCAATTCTTGTTTTCACGCCGACCAGACATCGCGGAAGGCGATGCGCAAAATCAAAAACGAAAACTGATATCCATCGCCCTGGAAATCGTTCAGGTTGTTGCGATTTCTTTAGCGATCATTATTCCTGTACGCGTATTCTTGATCCAGCCGTTTTACGTGCAAGGCGCGAGCATGGAGCCGAATTTCTTTAATCATGAATATTTGATTATTGATGAGCTCTCCTATCGCTTGCGTGCGCCGGAGCGGGGAGAAGTTGTCGTGTTCCATTACCCGAATGATCCTTCTCAGTATTTCATTAAACGCGTCATTGGACTTCCGGGGGAGACGGTTGAAATCGCCGGTGGAAATGTAAAAATATACAATGACCAATATCCAAATGGAAAAGTCTTGGATGAAACGGGCTATCTTGATCAAGATTTCACCGCCGCAACGCAAACCGTCACTTTAAAACCGGACGAGCTCTTCCTCCTTGGAGACAATCGCTCTTCAAGTCTTGACTCTCGTTTTTTTGGCCCGGTCACGCGTGCCGCTGTTGTCGGACACGTTTGGGTTCGCGGATATCCTATTGATCGCTGGAAGCACTTTACGCCCTATAATTATAATTTCTGATACTGAACTATGCCGAAAACAAAAAAGACAGCCGCGAAAAGTGCAACGAAGCCGAAAAAGACAACCGCTAAATCTCAGGAGGCGACTCCGAAAAAACCCGCGCACCCCATACAGTCCGTTCGGGGTATGCGCGATACGCTTCCAGTAGATCAGCCTCACTGGCTGCGCGTAAAGACCGCTGTTGAAGAAACGGCTGGTGTATATGGGTTCGACCGCATTGATACGCCGCTCGTGGAAGAAACAGCTCTCTTCATTCGTGGAGTGGGGAAGGCAACTGATATCGTAGAAAAAGAACTCTACAGTTTTGAAACAAAAGGCGGAGAACAAGTAAGCTTAAGGCCGGAAGGTACCGCTTCTGTCGTGCGTGCGTATGTACAACATGGCATGTTGAACCTGCCGCAGCCGGTGAAGCTTTGGTACATGGGACCGATGTTTCGATATGACCGCCCACAATCCGGACGCTATCGACAGTTTATGCAGGCCGGATTTGAAGCATTGGGCGATGACGACCCGATCGTGGATGCGCAGCTTATTATCGCGGGATGGAATTTGCTCCGAAAGCTTGGCATCGAGTCTATTGTAAAGGTGAACTCGCTCGGAACCACGGACTCGCGTCTCAATTATAAAAATGCGCTCGTTGCTTATTTTCGAAGCAAGAAAGCAAAACTGTCCGATGAGGATAAGAAGCGTCTTTTGAAAAATCCGCTTCGCCTTCTTGATTCAAAGGACGAGGCTATTCAAGAACTGAAAGCGGAAGCGCCGCAAATTGTTGACTGGCTTGATGAAGATTCAAAATCCCGTTTCATGCGCGTGCTGGAGTATCTAGATGAAGTTGGCGTTCCGTATCAATTGGATCCGTATCTTGTACGCGGTCTCGATTATTATGAGCGCACCGTTTTTGAATTCTATGCTGCGGAAGATGATCAAGAACTCGCGCAAGCAGCGCTTGGTGGCGGCGGTCGCTATGACCAGCTCATTGAACAGCTTGGCGGACGCGAAGATTCACCGGCAGCCGGTATGAGTCTTGGACTCGATCGCATTGTTTCTCGTTTAAAGGATATGGATAAAGACCAGGATCCACATCAAGCCCTGCTCGACCTAAGCCAATGTGATGTCTTTCTTGCACAACTTGGAGACATGGGAAGAAAAAAAGCGCTTGCACTCTTTGAAGAGTTTTATACCGCAGGCATCCCGCTTGCGGAAGCGTTTTCAAAAGCGAATATCAAGAGCCAGATGGAAATCGCAAATCGCCGCGGCGCAAAGTGGGCGGTGGTCATTGGCCAAAAAGAGGTCTTGGACGGAACGGCCATCATTCGCGATATGGACGCGGGAACACAGGAAATCGTCGATGTAAAGAAGGTGGTGAATGAAATCAAAAAGAAGCTCGCTTCTTTGCAAAAATAAGGAAAAAGAGCAGTTTTAAACGATTGACGGATCCCCGTCGATCGTTTAATATGCGTTCGCATCAAGAGATTAACTCTTGATGACTATCTATACAGAAAGGAGCGTGTAACATGATTGAAGTAAAGCGCAAGAAAAATGAATCTTTTGACTCTCTGTTACGTCGGTTCAGCCGACGGTTTCAGTCTTCCGGAAAACAGATTGAGAGCAAACGCCGTCGTTTTCGAGAACCAGAAGCCAGTAAAAACAAACGACGCGAATCTGCTTTACGTCGTGTCACAAAAGGAGAGCAGTACGACTACTTGCTCAAAACAGGACAATTAAAAGAAGAGCCGCGACGTCGTTACCGTCGTCGGTAATCACCTACCCCAATGACCATTCTTGAACAAATCGACAAAGACTTTAAAGAAGCCATGAAAGCAAAGGATGAAATCCGGCTTTCTGTGCTTCGCCTCGTGCGAACCGCGCTGAAGAACCGACAAATCGAACTCTTGCATGAGCTATCGGATCAGGAAGCAATCGCCGTCCTCAAGACGATGATCAAGCAGTATCAAGACGCGCTTTCCGATTTTTCAAACGCAGGACGCCAAGACCTCGTAGAGCGTCAACAAAAAGAAATCGATATTGTCGCTACGTATCTTCCGCCGGCATTGCCCGAGGAAGAATTGGAGCGCATTGTACGCGATGCGGTTGACGCGTCAGGGACGACGGATTTTGGGAAAGTGATGGGAGCCGCCATGAAAGCCGTTGATGGTCGCGCGGATGGAAACGCCGTTCGAGCGATTGTGCAGAGGATGCTTTTAAGGTAAACTACAATCAATCGCCAATAAGGCGAAGATCTTTCTTTCCCATGCTTGAGAGGGGTTCATCAAAAACAGCTGTAAAGGTAAAGTGCACCTCTGTGCGCCAGATTTTATCGACAGCTGTTTTTGTATTTATGTTGCTGGTTCTCGCGGCTCCGCCAACGGCTTTTGTCCATGCACAATCACCCGTAACCAACGGACTGAGCGCCGTCGGAAACGCTGCCGGTATTGCTTCCGGTTCAACAGATTTGCCTACAATCATCGGCCGCATCATCAACATCTTTCTTGGTTTTGTCGGAATTATTCTACTCGTGCTTCTTCTGTACGCGGGATATTTATGGATGACGTCGGGCGGGGACCCCACAAAAGTTGATCAAGCAAAAAATTATATTCGTAATGCGCTCATCGGACTTGTGATTATCGTGTCTGCATTTGCTATTACGAGCTTCGTCATCTCACAGCTCATTGGTGCAACGGGCGGCGGAGGGGGAACGGCGGGAAGCGGTGCTTTTGGAGCGGGGAGTGGGTTTCCGAGTTCAGCTAGTTCGCTTGGCGGCGGCATTATCGAATCTCATTTTCCTCCGAGAGATGCAACCAATATTCCAAGGAACACATCTATTATCATCACATTTAAAGAACCAATCAAAATTGCTTCATTCGTAAAAGGTTATAATGACAATGGAACGCCGGCAGATTTATCCGATGACACAACATCAAGCACAACGATTGGTTTAAATGATGATGCGGTGAAAATTTATCCAACAGGCCAAAGAGATACCGCGCTTCCGACAACGGGTGCCGTTGCGCGATTTACAGCGGACCGTCAAAGCTTCGTTATTCGCCCGGTGGATTTTCTTGGAAATCCAACAACAGACACGAATTACACGGTTGAGCTTTTGCCTGGTACAAGCGGGATTTTGCGCGAAGATGGCCAGCCAGCTTTTTCCGGAAGCCTTTCAAGCGGATATATCTGGCAATTTCAAGTTTCGACGCTTGTCGACAATACGCCTCCTCGTATGACCTCGGTGATTCCGGCGGACGGAGGAAGCTTTGCACCAAATGTCATCGTGCAGATGAATTTTAATGAACCAATTGATCCAACATCTGCCGCGGGCGTAGTGGGAAGCGGAGGAACGGGATTTTCTAATATTGAAATAGCCGCCGATCCGCTTGCAGGCGGAGCAACCGTGCGGCCGAGCGGAGAATATAAAATTTCCAATCAATATAAAACGATCGAGTTTGTCAGTGATCTTTCTTGTGGAACAAACTCCTGTGGAAGAACCGTATATTGTTTACCTTCAGAATCGAGCGTAAGCGTTATTGCACATGCAGCAACCTTGTCCGATACGCCGCCGTTAGCTTTCTTCACCTCGTCGGGTTATGACGGCATTACGGATATTGCCGGGAACTCTCTCGATGGAAATGGAAATAGCACGGCAGAAGGGCGTGGCGCGGACGATTACGGGTGGACATTTGCAACGCAGATGGATCCAAATCTTGATGCACCGCGTATTCGCTCGACGCTTCCATTGTCTGGTGCAAGCAATATTCCTGTTGATCAAGCACCGCAGGCTGTGTACGACAGTGTCTTGCAATCCAGTACGGTGAATTCAGATAATGTCTATATCAGCACCAATGAACCCGCTTCTTCCGCGGATACTTTTTGGTGGTCTGTACGCCAAGAAGTCCTTACGCCAGATGGAACGGTAGCCGCTCCCGGAGATCCAACGACGCAGGAGCGCGTGTCTATTAATCATCGGCTGTATGTTCCTGCGGATGACGCCGGAGGGGGGACCCCGATTTACCAACCGACGATGCTTTCAGGAATTCAAAATATTTATCAGAACTGCTTCAATCCGGCTTCTTCAGATTCTTGCGCAGGATCTCCTAATTGTTGCGACGAACACTCACAAACCGCTGCATGCGCCGCTCCCACACCACTCCCATGATTATGTTTCGCCGTCTGCTTCTTTTGCTTTCTCTTTGCCTGACGCTCCTCGTGCCAGGTTTCGGGTTTGTTACTACGGCGCATGCGCAGGTGAATACGGGGTTAAACGCCGTTGGAAATACCATTGTCCTTTCCGCAACGGATCCTCGCGTGATTGCGGCGAATATCATTAACATCGCCTTGGGTCTTGTTGGCATCATTCTTCTCTCGCTTATTCTTTACGCGGGATTCTTGTGGATGACTTCCGGCGGAGATGTAGAAAAGGTTGAGCGCGCAAAAACATATATTCGCAATGCGATTATCGGAGTTGCTATTGTGCTTTCTTCTTGGGCAATAGCAACCTTTGTCATTAATCAACTTCTGCAAGCAACTGGAACCGGAGGAGGCTCGGCGGCTGGGGGCGGGAGCGGACTTGGTGGGGGACTTGGCGGGAGCGGAGCCTCATCCGCATTTCAAGTACGCACCCTTTCTCCAAGCGGATCGATTTCCATTCGCAATGTTCAGGTTCGTTTCATTTTTTCTCGCGATGTTGCTCTTGGAAGCGCAACCTCTTCCATCCATGTGCTTCGCGCTTCAGACAGCGCACCGGTAGACGGAACGCTAAGCATTACCGGGTCCATCGTCACGTTTACGCCAACCGCCACCTGTCCGGCACCGAATACTGATCGTAATTGTTTTGATGCGGATACAGAATTCATCGCGCGCGCGGATGCGAGTCTGCTTTCTTCTGCTGGTCAGTCTCTTGTTTGTGGAGGATTTGCTCCATCTTGTGAAGGACGCTTCACAACGGGAAATGTCGTTGACACGGCGGCCCCAACGGCTTCCATCCGAAATCCTTTTACGGGGCAAAGCGTTTCTGTGGATGATGCGGTTCGTATTCTCACGCATGCAACAGATGATAGCGGTATTTCTTATGTAGAAAGTTTTGTGGACGGCGCTTCTATTGGAACGGGAATTTCGACAGCAACCTCAACGCCCACGGCTGGTGATTATGAAATCGTATGGGATACAACAGGTGTAGATCTTGGTCGGCATGAATTACAATCACAGGCATTTGATATTGACTCAAACGCAACAAGAAGCAGCGTGGTGCCAGTGTATGTCCGTCCGGCTTATTGTTTTAATGGAACCTTGGACGGAGATGAGACGGGTTTAGATTGTGGCGGATCTTGTGGCGCGTGTTCAGGGGGCTCTTGTACAGATGCAGGCGCCTGTGCGAGCGGAGTTTGTGTTGCAAGTAGCTGTGTTGTGCAGCCGGTCATTACTGGAGTAAGTCCGCTTGATGGACGTCCAGGAACACTTGTTACAATTTCAGGAGCTAACTTTGGTACTTCCACTGGCAGAGTTATGTTTTCAGATGGCCAAGAGGCTACCGTTCCCGCTGTATGTAGCGCAGCTGGAGTGAGCACCTGGTCGCCAAATCAAGTTGTCGTCGCTGTTCCGGATGCAGCCGTTGATGGTCCTATTGATCTTACAAACATGCAATCGGCGCTTTCCGATACGACAAATAACGATCAAGGGCCGGTTTTGGATAATTTTAATGTAAACGATGCTGCACATCCGGGCTTATGTGGAGCGAGTCCATCAAGCGGTCTTCCTGGTGAGCGCGTAGATCTTATTGGTGCCGGGCTCGGTCCGACATCTGATCGCGTTTTCTTCAATGATCGAGAGACAACCGCTTTTCTTTCTTGGGGAGATGCGCAGATTTCCTTAAATACGCCCGTCATTAGCCCGGGACAATATGCCGTGCATGCACAAACAGGCGGCGTAGATTCTAACAGCGTATCGTATCGTATCCTCGAACGCGGAACGGGCGCAGTTCCTGTGATTGATTCCGTGTCTCCAACGGCTGGTCCGATAGGGGAATATGTCACATTGCAGGGGCGTAATTTTGGAACGCGTGTTGGTCGCGTTATGTTCCGTAATGCGGGCGGAGAAGAGGGTGTTGCTGATGTTGTCTTTCCTACAGAATGTTCCGTGAGTTTTTGGAGCGACGCGAGCGTGGTTGTAAAAGTTCCTTCCGGTATTGGTGGCCTCGGATCCACTCCTGTCAGCGCCGGTTCCTATCAAATTTATCTTGTGCGTCAGGACACGGCGGCAAGCAATAGCGTGGGTTTTGATGTAAATACAGATGCTCCACATCCAGGTATTTGTGCAATTCAGCCGAGCGCGGGTCCTATCGGCACGGGCGTGGATGTTATCGGAGAACGATTTGGTTCAAGCGGACGCGTTACCTTTAAGGGAGCAGGTGATACGCGTGTAGAAGGCTTTATCCAAGCAGGCGATTATGGCGCATCGCGCATCACGACCGAGGTTCCGGGCGGTTCCGAAACGGGCTCCGTCATTGTTGAGAGTGGCGGCAATGAATCCAACCAAGCGCCGTTTACGGTGCGAAACTGTAATGAAGATGCAACCATTTGTTCTGCGGCCGGAGAAACCTGCTGCCGATCGGGATCTTGTTCCGTTGGAGGAACCTGTCCGGAAGTTACGCTAAGCGCGCAATATGCCTGGAGATCATCGACGGGAATTATTCCAATCAATCCAACCGTGGTGGAAGAATGTACGTCTGCGCTCCCAGCAAGCCCAAGCCCATGGTCCGCTCGAAACGGAGGAAATAGTGCTTGCGTGAATTCCGATATTGTCATTCGTTTTAATACGCATCTTAATGCTTCAACGGTGAGTGCAGCGGGTCCGAGCGCAACGATGCTTGTGAGTCGTTGTACCGGTTCCGGAACAGATCCGTGCACCGCAACAGAAGCCGTCACACCCATTGCAGGATTTCCTTTAGTGAATACAGCGGGGGATGGCGACGCGCTTCTTTATCGTCCGAATTTACCGGATGGTTTATGGGCCGCTGATGCAACTTATCAAGTTATTCTACGCACGGGCATTACCTCAGACACAGGAATTCCTATGCTCGAACGTGCGGATTGTGGTGCGGGAAATAGTTATTGTTTTCAGTTTTCAACGCGTCCTTCAACAGATCTCTGTACCGTTGGTGCTATAAACGTTCTTCCGAATCCGTTTGAAGCGAATGCAATTGGACAAGAAATTGATTATCAAGCTTTCCCTCGAGCTGCCGATGACGCTTGTATCTCATTAAACGGTTCTACAATGGATTGGAATTGGCACACAATTCCCGCCGCTTCCGCTGTACCGGATGGGCGCGCGTCTATTACGAATGTACGCGGATCATCAGGGAATGTGCTCGACCATCAAACGGGAACGGCAATTGCCGAAACGGGAGACATCCCTGTTCCAATGACTGCGGCGCTCAATCAGTCGGGGAGTGTCGTGAGCGGGATTGCAAATTTATTTATTCGATTCATTCCTCCGAAAGTCGTAGCCTACGGCCCGAACTGTGATTCAGCTTGTTTGAATGCCGCCATTTGGGCGCGCTTCAATGTAGCAATGGATCCAGCAACAATGACAGCGAGTAATATCACGCTCTATCGTTGCGCAAATGAAAATTGTCGAACCTATGATCCTACATCGCCGATTGATCTTTCCGATGCCCGTATTGAATTACGCGTGGCTCCCGGGGGCGATGGAACGGGCCCGCTGAATTATCTCGTGGTTGATCCGACACATCCTGGTTCTGCCGGAACACCGGTGACGCTATTGGAGCCGGGAAGATTTTATAAGATGACACTTCACGGCGGCTTGAGCGGCATGCGCTCCGCAACACAGCTTCCGCTTACGGGAGTGACGGATACGGTCGGCTTTAGCTGGGTGTTCCGCGTAAAGAGCGGAGAAAATCCGCGCTGTACTGTCGATAGCGTTCGTGTTTCTCCTGGGCGTAAAATTGAAACAGCTATAGGAGCACGTCAGCAATTTTCCGCAGAGGCGCTTTCGGGAAGCAATACCTGCAACAAAGACGGCGAACCGCTTATTTCAGACATGAGCTATGACTGGGGGAGCTCAGACACCTCAATCTCAAAATTTATCAATGCTTCTGGTGATGGTCTTATCGACACGACGAATAACTTGCCCGCAGGTTGTGGGAAACTCTGTACGCCGAAAGGTTCGGATGGCGTATTTGGACAAACGGCAAGTTGCGGAAACTCTCTCATCGAAACAACCGATGCAAACTATTGTCGAAATGCCGCCGGAACAGGCCCTTGTACGCTTGGTGCTACGGGCTGTCAGACTATTCATAGTGAATCCTGTAAACTTTTATCTGGTAACTCCACAGGCGGAGAAGAATGTGATGATGGCATTGCCAATGGTCCCACGGGTCGATGTAGTGACAGCTGTCTTTGGAACCCGGTAAGTGGAGGAAGCTGCGGAAATGGCATACTTGATCCGGGCGAACAGTGCGATGAACAGGTATGCGATGCAAGTGGTTCTTGTACACAAGCGCCTGGTTGTTCGGATACATGCCAATTAGAAGGTTCGAGCGCCGGAGCTTCCGTGTGTGGAAATGGAAGTATTGGTGACGGAGAAGCTTGCGACGATGGAAATCGCGTAAATGGCGACGGTTGTAATTCAGAATGTTTGCACGAAGGTTCTCAAACGGTGAATGCGCTTTGCGGCAATGGAAGTTATGAAGCAGGGGAAACCTGCGAAAAGGTTGCGCCGTATTTGCCTTGGCCGAATCCCGCCTGTAATCCAACCACTTGTCTAAAAACAGGAACAACGGCGTGTGGCCCTGGTGACACGCTATGTTGTGGCGACGGAGTCGTTGATCCGGCGGAAGATTGCGATGACAGTAATGCGTTGAATGGCGATGGCTGCTCGAGCAAATGTCTCAAAGAGGGATCTTCCACGGATTATTCAACGCCTTCCTTTTGTGGCGACGGTATTACTGGAACGGGTGAGCTTTGCGAAGCCACGAGCGGCGATGGTTTATTGGATTCGACTCAGCTTGCGCAAATCGTTGGTGATGCCGATCCGGACGCGAGCGGTCGTATGGAGGCGACGCTTTCAGCGGCATATGACACGAAGATTGGCGAAGGAATGCATGGATTACAATGCGGCTTTACCGAAGAAGCTTCTTGCACGGCAGCGGGAACAGGTTTGGGAAATAACGGCTGTTGTTCAGCGAGGCCTGTATTGACGAGCTTTTATCCGCCGGCAGACTCAACAGATACCTGCCGCAATGTAGAAATTTCCGGCATCTTCAATGCAAAAATAGATCAGGCCTCCATGCAATCGAATTTCATCGTCGCGGAAGAAACAGGCGGGGCAAGCTGTCCGGACGGATCGCAGAATATTAATGACGTCCCTTATATGGCGGGTGGAGGCATTCAAGGATGGCTCGCAAATATTTGGCATCACATCAAGACGTTTTTTGTAAATATATTCGGTTTGAAATCAGCGGAGGCGCAGCTTTGGTGCGTCGGCCACGCGAGTGGTCGCATTATCCTTGAACCGAGCGGCGACGGAACACGCGTACGTTTCCAGCTCTCGAATGCTTTGAAGCCAGATACACGTTATAAGGTTACGTTCCGTGGTGACAGTGATTTAACTGATGCAATCAAACAAGGCATTCGAAGCGACAAAGGCGTTATCGTACCGGCCGATCCGCTTTCAGCGAGCGCGGGTTCATTCACCTGGGCGTTTAAGACAGGCCCGGATATTTGTACGGTTTCGGATGTTCGTGTTCGGGACACAAATGTGGATTCGCCTAATTTGTTTACAAAAGCAAATGAAACGCATACTTATGTAGCGGATATTCTTTCGCTTTCTCCAACGGGCGTTGCTATCCCTGTCTCTCCTGTATCGGAGTATGGCTGGTCCTGGCAGGCTTGGGATAGCTCAAAACCTGATGTACTTCCCTTGGGCGCCTCTACCGATTCGCCGGAAGCAACGCGATCGAATGTTTCTTCACTTGAAAAAAATGGCAGCTCCTATATCTACGCGGGAATTCGTATTCTGCATGACGAAGTGAATACGCCAAGTTCGACGGGTCAGGTATTCAGGTCAAGCAGTCTTGGAACGGTTATGTTGTGTGAACAACCTTGGCCGGATCGCACGCTTGCCCCGTTCTCTGATTCGGATGGCTCTGCTTCCCTTGCTGCTTATACGCCAGCCTTTGTCGCCAGTGGAAACTATTTCAATTTCTCGATGCTCTATTGTAAGGACGCTGGTGCTCCGGGTCCGGAAGGGGATCTTCCGCCCGCGCAGATCACAGGCGTGTCGCCTACGGCAACAGATGTAAGCCTCGGAATTCTTCGACAATATCTTTTGACGTTTGATACGGATCATCTCCGCGGCGATGGAATCGGAATTCGTATTGTACAGAATCCGCTCCATTTGTCCGTGAGTGAGTGGTATGCCTCAAAAGGATTTACCGGTCAGCCGGAGGCGACAACGATAGATGGATATGAAGCGCTTCGCGATGAGAGCACGATGTATGTTGCTGGAACAAATGTCAGCGATTCAACAAGCGGACCCGTCTACTCAAACATTTATATTCTTTCTTATAACCCGGACGCAAAAGATGAAACAAAGAATATTTTTGACCAATTCACGAAAAATTTTGTTCTGAACGTAAATATCGCGAATAATTCAATGGATTCCTGTGTCGATGGCACAGATGAGCCATATGTCGGTGCAGACGGTTCGGTAGTAAAATGTACGGCCGATTGGGAATGTTTAAACAGTGATCCGGGTTTGCATTGTGCGAGCTTCAAGGAAAAAATACAGCGCGATACAAAGCGTATTGCCGATTTCCAGAGTATGTCTTCGCGTTTGGAATCTTCTTTTGGTCGCGAAGGGCAATTCCCGCTTTTATCGGATGGAACATTCGTACAGACCTTGTCTTCAAGCCGCTGGCCAAGCTGGCAGACAACGCTTTCTGCTGCAGTAGGCGGCAGTCTTCCGACGGATCCGGTAAACCGCTATCTCACATGCGGACGTTGCTCCACAAGCAGACAGCCTTGTGCGGATGCAAGTGAATGTTCCGCAACCGAAACCTGTGAGCCAACGGATCCAGGTCTTGATCCTGCAACCTGCTGGAATGCAGATACGCAGCGCTATTCTTGCCCGCGTATTACGGATCCTTCGGGCGCAGCGCTCCCGACGGGAGTTTCACGGGTCTATCAGTATCGCGCCGTGAATGGAGGAAGTCGCTATGAGCTCGCGACGGAGCTTGAAGGTCCAAATTCGAGCCGCTATGTTCCGCCACTTCTAACGGAAATTAAAAAATGTTCCAATATAAACTCAGTTTGTTCAATCGATACAGACTGTACGGTTCGAAATACGGCCGGAATTGTTACCTCATCCGGAACGTGTAATGGGACAGGTGGAATATGGAATTATGGAGGTGTTTGCACAGGCCGTGAGTATGGAGCGGATGACGTTTGTGGAAACGGTGTCATTGGCCCGACGGAAGCTTGTGAACTTGGAGATTCGCGTTCAACGGCCTGTACGGTTGGTGGTTCTAGTGGAACCAAGATTCAATACTGTTCCGATTGTCGAGGATTCGTGGACACGGTGGCAACGTCTTGCGTTGCGAATCAACTTTGCGGCAATGCCCGAATTGATCGTGCTCAATGCGACAGCGGATTCAAATACGGACAAGCTTGTACAACAGATTCCGATTGTCAGGATGCTCGAAATCCTTCCGGAACAACGCCTACTTGTGCCCCGTTTGCAACGCCGGAAGTTTGCGATGACGGTGCATTAAATGGAACATACGGACGATGTAATCGAACCTGTTCCGGCTTTGATGTTTTCTGCGGCGATAGTCATCTTTCTCCGGGAGAATCTTGTGATCAAGGTCCGCTCAACGGCGCCTATTGCGTTCCTGGTACGATCGCTTGTCCATCCGTTTCCGCCTCCTGTGGATTTGATTGCAATAGCCGCGCTCCGTTCTGTGGAGATAGTGTCACGAACGGTCCTGAACAATGTGATGGAAATACGCAAAGAGCTCAATCCGCTATTTGTTCCTCCGGAACAAATACGGGTGAGCCTTGTACAACGGATACGGATTGCGGTACGGGCGGGTCTTGTGGCGGTACAGCAGTTACGACCGCCTGTGCGCCAAAGCTTCTCTGTACAAATGACCGAGATAGAAATGGAAGGCTTGATGATAGCTGTACCGACGATGCGAGCTGTACTAGATATGACCTAGGCATTGCCGCAGAAACCGGAACCTGTATCAGCCGTGAGACACAGCACACGCGCGGATGTTATACGACAACGGAATCTGCGGTTGATGCCTGTAAATGGAAAACCTGGTCCGCATGTGAGCCGGTTGGATTCTGCGGAAACGGCATTCGTGAAGCGGGAGAAGAATGCGATGATGGAAATACAAATAATAATGATGCTTGTACGAGCCAGTGCAAACCAAATGTTTGCGGAGACGGATTCCGTCAAAACGGCGTAGAAGAATGTGACTACGGTTCACGAAACGGAACGCGTGCTTGTGTGGCTGACTATGGTTCAACCTGCGCATCTTGTTCGACGAGTTGTCGCCAAGTCGCCTCTTCCGGCGGGTTCTGCGGTAACGGCATTAAAGAAGGGCCTGAACAATGCGACGGAACGGAAGGGCTGGCGGGTGTAAGTTGCCGTGGGTTAGGATACGATTATGCACAAACGGTTCAGTGCGCAAGACGTGGCTATTTGAGAAGAATTTCGACGGGGGGTGTCGAAACAGTGTGTTCGACCACGTTCCCTTGTCGCACATGTTCAGGGGGAGATTTAAGTGAGTGTGACCTCGAATGGGTGCCGCCAAACTACACGCCCACGAATGTGCCAGGGGATGATGCGGATCGGCTTTGTCTTCCGGATCCTGTGCCCTGTACTCCGGGCGACGTTTGTCATCGCTCGCTCTATCCGGCACGACAGGACGTTATCCAATGTGACTCCTCCTGTGGCTTCAATGGATGTAAGCGTTGTGTTGATACGCCGGGAACAGGTGAGATTAGCGGACAGGTTCGTGATGCTATTTATTCAAACCAGCCTGTTCCGAATGCACGCGTAACCTTATTTAGCCGCGGTGTTCGTGTGGGAGAGGTGAATACGAATGGAAACGGGGAATTTACATTCAATACTATTAATCAGAACGCAGCCTGTACGAACTATCGGATTATCATTGATTCCTACACGGATAATCCATGCACGGGTACCACAAGCGGAAGGCCAGAGTGTAATGGTCAAGACTGGCCCTCTGACTTAACGCCTCCCGACGAGAGCGTAAATGGCGGCTATTGGTCGTTTGAGTCCAAGAGTTTTGCGTACTCAAACTTTAGAGAGGCAGGTCTAGGTGACAGAAATGGAAATGTTTATCTCGCACCTCGTGTTGGAAGGGGGGAGACACTCGTGGTCTATACATGGAATGGAGCGCTTCCAGGCTTAAGATTTTTGGACGCTCATCTTCTTCTTCCAAGTATTATGCGCTCGTCGACTAGGACCGGGGACGTTTATTATGATTATCCCGGTAACCCAGATATTACTACGATGGATCCGCATGGCTATCTAGCGTGTTTTCATCCAAATGGCTCGTCCAATTGCAGGGGATTCGACATCGCTCCGGAGAGCATAAAATATAAGCGCGGAGACTGGGCGGTAACGGGGAATTACGCTTATTATGTTGTGGATTATGATGAACTCAGTGCTCTCGCAGAGGGAACCTGGGCATATAAAGATGCAGTTTCAAGTACGGTTCGCATTGTAACGGAAGATCATCTGTATTCTGTGACCCCGCCTACAACACGCCCAACAGATCCAGGTTGTCGCGACGAGCAAGAGTCAGACTTCCCATCCGATGGAAAGTACTGGCTTGTCTTTACCCAATCCGCAGGCGGCGGCGCCATAACAATTCCGGGCGGTGGAAAGGGTCTTCTGCTTTGTAATGGTTCAGACATCTATGGCAAGAGTCCAATGGGGCCTGTAACTCTGCCAGGTCCGCTTCAAATGACTAGTCCATAATCCAGATATTGTATGACGAAAAAACAGCTTTATCTCATTATTGGCGCAACAGCAATCGTCGGAATCACCTTGACGGGTTTGGTTCTTTTTCTTCGTATGCGCGCAACAGCAGATTTGCAGGCAAACCCTTCATCCAAAGCGCCTTCTTCGAGCGTTGGAGCAGCGACAAGCAGCGGAGTTGTTGTCGACTCTTATGACGAATTGGTAAAAAAAGAGCAAGCGACGCTCGATGCGCGCCCCGTTGATTCGGACGAGGATGGGTTGAGTGACAAAGAAGAGGCTGTGCTGGGAGCAAATCCAAAAGAAAGCGACACGGATGGAGATGGATATACGGATTATGAAGAAGTAGAGATTCTGAAATCGGATCCATTAAAAGCAGATGTAAATTTACGTGGTCGACCAAGTTTGGAAGCGAGTACGGCGACAAGCCAGCCCGTAAAACCACAAGACTCTGATAGTGACGGCCTCACAGATGAAGAGGAACAGAAGCTTGGAGCTGATCCTCATAATCCAGATACAGATGGCGATGGATTAAGCGATTTTAATGAAGTGATGGTTTACGGAACGAATCCGCTTAAGGCAGATACGGACGGCGATGGCTTTACCGACAAAGAGGAAATCACGAAAGGATATGATCCTCTTGGTTCGGGTATGTGTAAAAATTCAAATTGTACTCCATAGTGTATAGTAAATATATGGCAAACCCTCCATCTAATCTTCCCTTTGAAGACAAAACTCCTTCTGTAGGTGCTACGCCTACGCCACCACCTCCTACGCCAGCCCCCGCGGCAGAGCCTTTGGCACCGCCAATTCCAAAACCTGTACCGCCTCCGGCGCCTCCGCGTGCACATGAACCGCAAATTTCTACGATGCCTCCAACTCCGGCGGCTGCACATTCAATGAAAAAAACCAATGAACCTGAGGATATCTTCTCCGGACTTGAATCGGAGAGTGGGGGAGCGAAGAAGCCTTCCACTCAAGCTGCTTCCGCTGCTCATCGTAGTGGAGGAATCGGTAAGATTATTCTTATAACGGTTTCCATTTCGCTTGCACTCGCTGTTGCCGCTTTTGCTTTCTGGTATTTTGTGATTCGAACGCCTGCACCTAAACCGGCGCCACTTCCGACTCAACCGAGTTCGGTTGTGCCGCCTGTACCAACTTCTCCGAGTTCCGCTGGTGATGGGATAGCTATTCCACCAGTGCCTTCAACAACGGCCCCGACACCGACAACAACACCTGTAACGGTTCCGCCTGATACGGCAAATATTCCGGCACCGACGCCAATTACGGGTGAACTCCCAACAAGCACGGTAGCAACTTCAACGCCTCCCGCGGAACAAGTGGATTCAGACGGCGATGGTTTGAGCGATGCACGTGAACTAGAACTCGGTCTTGATCCGCAAAACCCGGACTCAGATGGCGACGGTCTTACGGATGGCGATGAAGTAATGGTCTATGCGACCAACCCGCTTAATGCTGATACGGATGGAGATGGCTATTCCGATGGAGCGGAAGTAAAAGCCGGATATGATCCGCGTGGCCCTGGAGTCTGTGCAAAAGCAGACTGTACTCCCTAGTAGTTAGATTATTTATGAAGGCTTCGACATAACTTATGGCTCTTCCTCCGCCACCACCAAAAAACGCGCCCAGCACACCCGCTTCGAATGGGTCGTCATCACCGAGTTATTCTGAAAAGAAGAAAACGGAAATTATTACGATTCCTGAAAAATTTTACGGGATGGCGCTCAAAATGAAGGCGGAGCCAGAGAAAAAGAAGGAAGTAACACCCGCGCCCGTTCCAACGCCAAAACAACCGCCGCAAGTTATGGGACCATTGCCGAAGAGACGAGTGTGGCCATATGTAGTACTTGTAGGTGTTCTTATCCTTCTTGTTGGAGGCGGTTTTGTCTATTTTAATCGCACGCTCTTGTTTCCACCTCCGGCTCCCGTAGCTCCGCCTACGCCCGAGGCTCCTGTCATTGCCGCTCCCACAACTCCGGCAAATCTAGCAGCTGTTTCTGCCAGCGGAACCATGGCCGTTACTTTGAATTGGGTGGATACGTCTGGAGACGAGACAGGCTATCGCGTTGAAAGACGAGAAGGTCTTCAGGGAACCTTTATTCCTCTGACGAATTTAGGAATCAACAGCACAACCTTTCTTGATGTGACGGTTGTCCCAGACCGCACATATACCTATCGGGTTATTGCCACGGGACCTGGGGGAGAATCTTCTCCTTCAAATGGAGCGACGGCTCAAACGGGAGCCGCAGCTCAAGTAGCGACGCCAACACTTCCACCGGGAGGTCTTGACTCTGACTCGGATGGCCTTACAGATGTTGAAGAGGCGGTGTATGGAACAGACAGCCATAACCCGGATACGGATGGCGATGGTTTTCTTGATGGGAATGAGGTCTTTCATCTGTATAATCCTGCGGCAACCGCGCCTGTGCGTTTGATGGATTCAGGAATCGTGAAGCAAGTTCAAGCTTCCTCGGGTTGGCGTCTTCTCGTTCCGAAAGACTGGGTAGCAACGCTCACTCCGCCTGATGGAGCTACGGCAACCATTCGCACAAATAGCGGCGAAACATTCACCATCAAACTCGAAAATAATGCGAGCGGACTGAGTCTTCGGGATTGGTATGATGCACAAAATAAGGATTCTGCCCCTAATCCACCGCGTGAAATAACAACAAAGGGAGTTTTAACAGGTCTTCTTGGCGGCGATAGACTGACAACCTATTTTGCCTGGGATGGAAAAATATTCGTCATTCATTATGAACTTGGGACGAGAGATTTCATTAACTATCGCACGAGTTATGAAATGATTCTCAACTCTCTGGAGCTAAAGGGAGCGCCAATTCTTACGGGGGCGACAAATGATGCGCTAGTTGGTCCTGGAGATTTCATACAGACAACGAGCACAATGGTTCCTGGGGAAGCGACGACTACGGCGGTGACGACTTCATCACAGCAAACTCCATGATTACCTTCGAGATTTGTGGACCGCGCCCGGCTATATTATCCGCACGAGATCTTACGCGTACGGGGAAGGCTTTAGCAAAATCACTTCGCATGAAGAAGGCGTCTAGCGTAAGCCTCTCTTTTATTCCCCCGGCAAAAATGCGTATGCTGAATCGCGGCTTTCGCGGAAAGGATCGCGTTACGGACGTTTTGAGCTTTTCGCCAGCGGATATTCCGCTTCCGAAGCCGGAAAAGAGTCGGCTGGCGGCACAGCTTGGGGATATCGCTATCTGCCCTTTCTACGCGAGGTCAGAAGCGAAGCGAAGGGGCATTTCCTTAAAAGAAGAACTTCTTCGTTTGGTGATTCATGGCGTACTTCATTTAAAGGGATATGATCATGCGACGGAGCTTGAAGAAACGCGCATGTTTGGTTTGCAAGAGCGTATTTTGGATTCAGTGACAGAATAGCCTTATGTTAAAACAGCCCCCATTCATAAAAAGTATTCAATACGCTCTGAGAGGGCTCGCAGTTGCGTATAAAGCCGAGCG
>Ga0210019_1001775_pt1 | contig 22228 bp, 13 predicted proteins | sample CryGeyCG2114_020_2_FD_183969 | JGI IMG/M metagenome (GOLD analysis project Ga0210019, IMG submission 183969) | Groundwater microbial communities from aquifer - Crystal Geyser CG11_big_fil_rev_8/21/14_0.20 (SPAdes) (version 2) | ecosystem: Environmental > Aquatic > Deep subsurface > Groundwater ...
TTTTGTCATTTATTATTGTTTCGATATTCGTGTTTCGTATTTCGAATATGTTTTCGTGTTTCGTATTTCGTGCTTCGTGTTTCGAATTTGGTTTTTTAAATTGGGCATGCACCCGATGCACATGTCCAGTACCAGTATTCCGGATTAAAGGGATCTGAACTCATGCAACATCTTTCATTCATGATGCAGGTAATGCCGGGCGGGTGAGGCGGCGGTACAGTAGTTCCGCATTCACAGGAGGCTGAAGCACAGAGTTCATTATAATTCAGACTTCCCGGTACATTCGTTGGTGTAGGCGGTATTGGTGTCGGTGAAGACGTCGGGAGTGGTGTCGGCGTGGATGTGGGGCTTCCTCCACCGCCCCCTCCGCCCCCTCCTCCACCGCCCCCTCCGCCCCCAATATACTCCATGCTTGGCAGGCCTGCGATCATGATGATGTTAGGGCTATGGACGACGTAGTTATAGGAAAGAGTAGGGCCGCAACCACTGCTGCAGCCAACTCTCTCGATATCCTGGTCGCTCAGGTTTTCCAGTTTGGCATAAACGACGTAGTAATCTTGATTAGTGTTTGTATCATAATAATATTGGTGTCCGCTTCCCAGAGGGTCGGAAGGAAGGGTAGAGATATATGGTGAAAAGGAGTTGCCCCATTGGGCTTCCGTAAGCGAGCCGGCTGCAGCAGGAGGATAATATGACTTGTCATTGTAGTAATCTTCAAATATTCTGGTAAGCTTACTTAGGTCCTGTTTCCTCTTGGCGTCTCTGCCTTTTTGTATGGAAGGGTTGATGTTCATACCTATTACGGCAGTAGCCATGATGCCTACAAAAGCCACCACGATAAGAACTTCAATTACAGTGAAACCGGAAATGGAGGATTTGATTTTAAGGAAATATTTTCTCATAATAGATAGCAAGATTAGTATAGAACAATTATTAAGATCGTGCCAGTGTTTTCTTGATGAGTTTTTACTAGGTATCTTGACGAGGTCGGACCTCGTATGAGAATATAAAGATATGCCTTCAAGAAATTCAGTTAAGATATATATGGAAAACGCTTACTATCATATTTATAACAGAGGAGTAGAGGATAGGGATATTTTTAGAGATGATCAGGATTATAAAGTTTTCTTAAGCTTCATGAAAAGATATCTTATTCCACCAGTCCAATACGAGGTCCGACCTCGTTGGAAGCAGGATATAGCATGTAATTTGGAGTTGACTTGTTACAGCTTAATGCCTAACCATTTTCATCTGCTCATAAAACAGGTTTCCAAGGATACGATTACGAATTTTATGAGAGCTCTCATGGATTGTTACGTCAAATTTTTTAACCGGAAATACAAAAGAATAGGCGGTTTGTTCCAAGGTAAATTTAAAGCAGTTCAAATAGATAATGATGCTTATTTATTACACTTAACGAGATATATTCATTTAAACCCATTGGATATCGAAGGAATGACATTAGACGAACTGAAAGATTATTATTGCAGTTATGGAGAGTATATAGGGAAGCGTAATACAGAATGGATTAAACATAAAGATATTCTGGATAATTTTGGTTCTAAGGTGGCAAACATAGGAAGTTTTGCTTCTTATAAGGATTTCGTAGAGAAATATAAGGAAGATTCAGGAGCTGTATTGGAGGGGTTGGTTTTAGAATAAACCGTTATATTAATCCCAATACGAGGTCCGACCTCGTAGGGCTACGACCTCGTAGGGCTAGCGGTTGAAGCCGCCGCCTGAGTAAATGTAGATGTTGCCTCCTGAATAGACATAGATGTATTGGCTTGTACTGGTAAATCTGAGATTAGCGCCGTTATTCAGGCTGAGGGCACCACCGCTTGTCACTGACAAATTACCCGGGTTTGTAGTCACTGTGGATGATAACGAGCAAGAGGTATTGATGGTCCAATTTGTAGAAAAAGAATTCCAAATACCGGCATTCCCCACAATATATCCGTTCAGGCAGGCAGGTGAGGCGTAACAGGTACCGTCGTGGGCACCGTTATTAGAATTGCAGCACCACTTTCCTGCACCGTCATAGTCCAGAGGAGAGCACCAGCTAGAGGTACAATCTCCATTGGCAGTACAGGCTGTGCCGTTGGGAGAAGTATAGTTGATTACGACATAAGACTCATTGGTATCGCCGGTATAATCGATAGACCTGATGTTGGCATAGGCGCCGTTCATGGGGCCAGGAGGGTCATCATGGATACCCAGGAAACACATGTTCATATTGGTGCTCCAATCGCTCCTGTTCACAAGTTCCTGGACGTTGGTAGCCACATTCCATGAATACCAGTATGGATAACTGCTGGTCCATTGGTTGGAATGGATGGTGGTATAAGCGGTGGATTTTGGTCTTTGGCCGGCAAAATTATACCACCATCCATTGAACGGATTGCAGTATCCGTCGGCATCCCCCGGTACCTCAAGATAGAGTTTGCCGGCTATATAGGCTCCGAAAAGATTAAAATACGTATTGTAATAATTGAAGACAGCGCTTGTGATGGTGGAATTTTTAGGAATGGGGATAGTTTGGAATCTGACGAGGAAATCATAAGATGCTCCGATGCGGTAAAAGTCAAAATCACCCCAGACTCCTCCCCGGTTGTCATAGGCATCATCGGCCCAGGCAATTACGTATTTAGTAGTAGAAAGGTCGATAAGAACAGGATATTTTCTTTCCGACTTTTGCAGCCATTCCAAACCTTCCTGTTCGATGACCTTGCTTATTAAATACCCGTTTTTGGTGTCTTTCAGCTCAAAATGCAGTTTATCGCTGGCCAAGTTCTTAATCTCATCATCCGGTATTTTCTCTGTATCTCCAGTCGTGTATCTTTCCTCATACATGCGGGGTGCAGGCATGACAGCCAATACTTCTTTTGATGCCTTGTCCTTGATTTCTATAGTTTTGTCTTTGCCGGACAGCTCAAGACCGCTTTGGATGATCTTCTGGCTATAGGTACTCTTGCTTGTGGGTTTCTTGGCGACATATTCCACAATAAGCGTGCCTTTCCCGACAAAGTAGCGCAAATCCGTATCAGGATAGATATCCGGATAGACGATGGAGTTGTTTTTAACCACTGCCTCGGAACCGGTGTTGAATTTGTCATCAGGAAGAAGGCCAAAGCTCAGCCATTTATTCTTCTCATATTGGATTTTGATAAACTGGCCTTTGGGATTTTTCTTAAAATAAATCGCATAGAGGTTGCGGTCGTTTTTGAAGTCATATTCTTTGTCGTCAGAAGGGACCAGCTTCACATCTATTCTCTCAAATTTCCCTGTTTTTTCGTTTTCATAGTTTATGGGAGTCTGATGGGCTTCTAGTGTATAGCTGCCATCGGGGTTTTTCACTTGGACCCAATTTTCTCCTGCACCGTCTACATCTTTCCTGTCCAGTATGGAGGATGGTTTTGCAGATTGTTTTACCCCCAGCAGTTTACCTAAACCAAAGACATTTTTCGATATCAGGAAATAGGGGAGAGCCGTTAATAGAATAATTGCAAATAGGAGGATGAAAATCTTCTTATGATTACTCATGAATGAAAAAATCGCGGGTTTCTGAGCTGGTAGTTTGGTCTCAGAAGCTTTGGCGATACGTTTGAAGCCTCTTTTGGGTGAGGGAGAGGCACTTCTAGATTTATTTGGATGTTTTTTGAGATAAACCATATATATATACAAATCCGAATATCGAAATCCCTGCCCGCAGATGCTGCGCATCAAGCGTTGCAGGCGGGCGAAATTCGAAACAAATTCAAATTTTCTAAATCCAAATTTTCAAAAAATCACTCGCTTTTACGAACGATCGATCCAAAAATATTCATAAGTTCAGTGACTTCCTGTATAAGATTCTTTCTTTCTGTTTCCATTTTAATCATACTGTTTGTATCAATTAGTTTCAGCCAATATCTGGATTCTTTTGCTTCTTTACGACTTATTTTTATTCTTAAACAAAAGTCTTTTTTGCTAAGTGCCTCATTCGCTTCAATATAATTGGCACCTACGGATCCAGAGGCTCTTATTAGTTGTTTTCCATCTTCAATATTTCCGATAGTTTTATGTAATTTTTTGACATAATCTCTTACAGTTTTTGCAAATTTTAATGTTCTTTCTTCCAGATCATATTGTCTTTTACTTTCGGTCATATTGAATAAAGCTAGAATATCGAAATCCCTGCCCGCAGATGCTACGCATCAAGCGTTGCAGGCGGGCGAAATTCGAAACAAATTCAAAAGTCAAAATGCAAAATTCAAAAGTCAAAAGTTAAAGTCAAATGTCATATCCAAATGTTAGAATTCAAAACCACAACTCAAAACTGAACTGGAACTTACAAATTTTCAATTTCTAATTATTAAATTTTCAATTAAAAAAATCAAACTAAGTAGATAAATATTAATTCACTTTGATGACTAGTCTGCTCCCGTCCCAGTATATTCGTGCGTTGCCCGAATTTAATTGTGTGGTTGTAGTAGCATTAGTAGCAGTGCCTGCGCTGTTGGCATAGTTCACACTGAAATTGCTGGGGTTCCAGACGTAGGCATCCGTACCATTGTTGCTTCCCCATAACCAGGTCGGTTGGCCGCCTTGCCCGGACCAATGCAGTTTCATATTATATGAGTCGGTATTGATATACGTTGCATAAGTAGCGCTATTTGCACTATTAGCATATCTGACTCCCAAGTTTGACGGCTCTATCCAACCTGATCCTGAATAAGCACCGTTGTTATAGACATAACGGCTATAATCGACAAAATTTGTTCCTTCACCTCTCGAGGTGGCTACACGCCTTTGAGCATCATATAATCCACCGGCTGCATTAAATGAAGTATTTGAATATAAACCCCATGATGCATTTGACGCGAGATACCATGATTGCTGCCATGAGCCTCCGTCTGTGCGGCCCGGCCAAATATATGAGCCGGGTGCTTGTGTTATACCATTGTACCCTGGCCAATTAATCAAATTATTATTTACATATAAATTAGCTATTCTACTATTGCTGTTCGGATCCACGTAGTAGCCGGTGTTGTTGTAATCGTAATAGATGGGAGAGCGGATATCAGTAAAGCCGTAGACACGATTCGCTTGAATTTCATTCATCCTGGAGGTACTCGCCGGATTCACATAGTAGCCGGTGTTGTTATGGTCGTACATAATATTAGCCTGGAGTTCGGCAAGATGCGTTGAACCATTAGGATCAAGTTGATAATTTGAGTCATTTTCGTCATACCAAACAGCATTCCACGCGTAGGTAGTTCCTCTAAAATAGTTATACCCATTCCCGGTATAAGGAAACCAGGAGTCATTTACCGTTGTATGCAAATAACTGAAATTTCCATACCACATCCGCGAGGTGCTGGAAGGATCTGCATAGTAGGCGGAGTTGTTTGTATCATAGAATATAGTTGCATACTCTGCTCCGTTAGTACCACTGTAGTGGTTACTCTGCCAGGTGTTAAACTGACGGAATGAGCCGCTACTTAATCCATCTAAAAGGTCGGCATCTAAGCCTGACCCTGCGCCGTCGTTTCCTTCCGTCCAGAGTTTATACCACGAACTCCAGCCACCGCCCCAAATACTTCTGACAAATAGAGAACCGTTCATCATAGGCGAACCAAAAGCAATCTGAGAGCCGTAACCGGTGGAACCGTTCCAATAATGAAACGCCTGGACACCCTGCCAATGGCTGGTACCTGGGGGCTGGTTACCCGGATTGCTCCAGGTATCAAAGAAAGTCGAACCATAAGTTGGCAGAGTATTGAAGTTCACAGTGCCCCAGCCCTGCGCTCCAGTCCAGTAATTGATATTACTGGTAATACTAGGTCTATTGGTCCAATCATCAGGTAAGCCCCATCTGGCGCGGGTAGCGGCTGTAATAGCATTCATATTTGAAGTACCATTCGGATCCACGTAGTAGCCGGTGTTTTGCCGGTCGTAAAAAATATTTGCCCGAAGGTCGTTGTATATCGAGGTATTATTAGGGTCAACATAATATGCCGTATTGTTCCAGTCATATTCAGTCCAGTTGAAGCCGTAGTTTCTCCCCATATAGTTGAATCTGGAACTACCGTTGGGATTTACATAATAAGCGGTGTCATTGTAGTCATACTCCACACTATTATAGCCACGCTGTCTATTTACCATCCACATATTTGAGTAGGAGTTTGGATCCACGTAGTAGCCGGTGTTGTCACGATCGTACCAAAAAGGAGCACGTATGTTTCCTGCAACATCCAGCCTATCAGTAGGTCCCGTCGTCCCTATGCCGACGTTGCCGTTTACTATCAAATTTCCAAGAGCGGTAGTTCCTGCTGCAAGAGTATTGTCTACTTCCTCGATTTTAAAGCCTGTGATTTCCATAACACCACTGTAGCCTCCAACCGGATAGTTCATAAGTGCTCCCAGCTGAACATATTTAGTTCCAGCGTTCCATGCATATCCTGCTCCGCTCCCGCTAGGACCGATAGTCATAGTATATAGTGTCCATGTAGCTGGAAGAGAACCACCCGCTGCAAAATATGGATTTCCCCAGCCACCATTAACTGGTGTTGCCAGATCATAGTTTGCCTGAGTGAGCGAAAGGTAGTAATAAGGATTTCCGCTGACGGCCCGAGCCCAAACACTAACTTTGTAGGTTTTGGTAGTATCTACAGGAACAAATTGGGAATTTCTCCAAGGAGTATAGACGCCATTCGTGTTACGGATGGTTCTTGAACCCAGCGGGGAGTCAGATATATAAGTATAATTACCGCCATAATTCAGTGGACCATCATTCAAAGCCCAGTTTCTGATGAGCGAATTACCATCAGGTGTCCACATACCGTAAATATTTGTCCCATATGTATTGCCACCTCCGCTAACATCAAGTTTGACCCGCGGCCCCGTCGTCCCGATGCCTACATTCGTCCCATTGTCGTAGAGTTGGGAATTGCCCAGCTGGTTGGCGCTTATAAATTTGGCTATATAATTAGCAGTTACCCCCGCCTGTGGAGCCATATACCGGCTGTCCAGAGACTGGCCGTTCCAGTAGTAACCTGAGGTGGCGTTGACCGCGCCGGAAACACCAAGTCGGTATGAACCCGGTACTGATGTACCAATACCCACGTTGCCTTCTCCCTGTACTACCATGCCCGCTGAACCGGTGACTGTATTAATATATAAATCAGACCAGGCATTAAGAGCATAATTGTGGGCAAATACCCCTGCATGCGAATTGTAGTTACCTAAAAACGATGAAACATTAGCAGTAGAGTTGCGTGATAGTATTCTTCCTCTCCAGGCAGCTCCTGTTCCGTTTTCATAAGCCTGAATGACATTTGAGGTTCCACTAACATCAAGTTTAGTAGCTGGTCCCGTAGTCCCTATTCCCACGTTGCCGGTGCCGTTGGGCATAATGGCGAGATTTTCATTCGTATCATTAGTGATGATAGTGGCAGCCCCGCCGTATCCCAAGACAGCTCTGTTGAAATATACGTCTCCGCCGTTATAGACAAGAAAATCCCAGTTGCCGGTGTTGTTGGCATCTACCCCGAAACCGGAAGCATTTACTTTACAGAATTTATCGTAAAGAGCAGAACCATAGACATAATGACAGTTATTGGATGCATCTATCGCCGTGTATGTGTCTACATTGAAACCTCCATCTGCCCGTATGAGGTAAGGGGTGTAGGTGCCGCTCGTGAAGCTGTTGGCCTGGTTGAGGCGCAGCCAGGTATCAGCGGTGTCAAGCGCTCTTTTGCCGTTGCCGTAGATATAAGAAGTAAAATTAAGCGTGCCCTGAACATCCAGCTTGTAGCCGGGAACCGTAGTGCCTATACCGACGTTGCCGGCAAAACTAACATCGGTATTTGTAGAGCTTCCCTGCATCACCACAGCTGGTGTATTGGCAGACCATCTATATATGCCCCATTTTGGAGATCCCCCATCCCAGGCTTCAAAACTTGCCCCATAACCGGAAGTCCAGGCCGTCCTGAAACCAGCAGTGTTGGTGGATCCTCCCCAACCCGTTCCTCCTGAGGAATAAACTCTTGCAACACCTGTTGAGCCCAAATCAAGTTTTGCTACAGGCACCGTCGTCCCTATGCCGACGTTGCCTGTCGCGTTTAAGGCTCCAGACACGGTTAGGGGATTACTGCCGATAGGGGAGATGGTGCCGATGTTACTTAAATCTGTTGCTGATACCACGGAGGAGGAAGCCGTAAGCAGGCTAAGTATCAGACCGGTTGTCAATATCAGTTTTTTCATGGGCAGGACCTTCATAATAATTCAAAAGTCAAAACTCCCGCCTGCCAAAGCTATGCTAGGCATTGCGGGCAGGCAAAACCACAGCTAAAAACTTTAAAACTTATTCTTACCTTTCATTGTTAATAAACTTGAACCAATCATTTTTGAGATTTCATCAACTTCGTTTAATACTGTTTGGTTGTTTCCTGCTGGAGTCAGTTCTGAGTCTTTCAGAAGAGATAACCAGTATTTCGTCTCATTAGCGCTTTTTAAAGCTATTTCATAAAACTTGATAAAATCTCTTTTTGAACTGGAAGATTTAGCCTCAATAAGATTGGCTCCGACTGATGTAGCTGATCTTAATAATTGATCCCCCACAATCCAATAAACCCTTTTTTCAGGGAAGTTCTTAACGAAATTGATGATAGTAAGGGAAAAATGATAAGATCTGTATCTTAAATTAGATTTAAGATTTAAGCTTTGGTTTTGAGCTTTGAGCTTTGAGCTTTGAGCTGTTATGTTGGGCAGTTGGTTCATATATTTCTAATTATTAATTCTTATATTACTATAATATTTTTCTTCCTATAAAGTGCCGGGGTTGACATTTTTATTTTTATCTGATAAAGTTATTTTGGCCGAGTGGATACCGCACCGACGTAATCATCCGTCGCTTAAGTATCCTTCAGTCGTTTACCGACCTCGGTCATTTTTATTACTCTTAATATTTCCTCTTTCTTTAAAATACAGTTTGGTGTTAACTCTCTTGAATAGGTCAGATAAGCATGCTTGTGAGCAAGGCATTTTCTTCCAATTTCCGCAAAAGAAATTTGGGGAATCCATTTCTCACCTCTTAATATTTCCAGCATAATATTTTTGATGACTTTTTCTTTCCCGTAGTACTCACGATCTATAATCACGCAGCCTTTTTTGAAATACTTTTTCAGCAAAAGCGCAAGACCGGCACAGAAGGTAAAAAGCACATAATTTCTTATCTGTCCGTTTCTTCTAAAGATTTCCTGTATTTGTCTTTTTGTTTTTGCTTTTATCATCACTGTCTTAGGTTTATAATTAGCCAGACAGAGAACAGTATTTTTATTTGTTTGTTCTATTTTCCCTGACTGGTCGATTTCATAGGACATTATCTTCTAAATCTTAATTAAGTTTAAATTAATCTCAATCAGTTTCCTCATGGGCAGTATTTTAATTTACAATTTTAAATTTCTAATCTTCAATCGCTGTCTAATGATTCTGGATGCCCCGCGTCTGACGCGGGTTACCAGAATGACGATTGGACATACGTCTTTTAGTCATCCTGGCTCCCGCCTGCAACGCTTAATGCGTAGCATTTGCGGGCAGGCAAAACCACAGCTAAAAGCCTTAAAGTTTTTGATCTTTGTTTAGTTTTTTTAGGCAGGAATTTCATATTATATATTGACAAATACTTTATAGACTGCTATGCTATATCTAGTTTTACTCTACTCCGCCTTCGGGCGGAGGTTTTTTTAATCATATCCTTCAAGTCCTCAAGAAAGAAATACCTGTTTACGTCAAGTTTCAGCTCCCACGAGATCATTTTACGGGTAGAGAAAACAATAATTTTTTTACCGAAATCATGTAGTTTTTCTACTAAAGCGTGGAAGTCGGAATCCCCGCTGAAAAGTATGCAGATATCATAGGATTGTCTTTCCATCAAAATATCCATAGTCATTTCCACATCGAAATTCGATTTATAAATAAGTGTACCACTGTTTTTGATTCTTTTTAACGGTTTAGTCACGGGTTCTATCTCCAAATGGTCAAGATATTTCAGGAAAGATGCCATTTTGTCATCATTTTCTTTTACTCCCGTGTAATATTTGATTCCTGTGATATCCCACTTTTTCTCCAGGAAGTTTCGCAGTTTTTTAAAATCTATAAACCATCCAAGAGATTTCTGTGTATAAAACATATTCGCTCCGTCTATATATACTTTCGATTTAGCTTTTTCCATATTTGTAAATTGAACTGTTTCCATAAAGTAATGTTTATCAGAAAGAACAATTTATGGTTCTTACTTTTTATCTTGGGCAGGTGATTCATATGCTAATACAAATAATTTCTAATTTTTATTTTCTAATCCCGATACTGTTCAGATTCACTGACACAGTGTCATCCCGACCGATTCCACGATAGTGGATGAGTGGAGGGATCTTCCACGATACGAATGTTGGCAGATTCCTCGACTTCACTTCGTTCCGCTCGGAATGACTAATTCTTTTTACTTTTCCCGCCTGCACTTGCCTCCGGCAATAGCCGATGGCGGGCAGGCCCGCCTGCAACGCTATGCGTAGCATTGCGGGCAGGTAATTTCACTTTTGCCTTTTTAATTTTTAATTTTGAATTTAGTATTATCAATATCAATCCTAGCAGAAAAAGGACAAGGGCGGAAGTGGTCTTCAGCTTTTTCACAGTTTCCATGGCTGAAGTGTTGTATTGGGCGTATTTAAGCTCATGTCCGTCGATGTAGGCGATATAAATATTTCCTGAAGGATCGGTAGCAATAGCATTGTAACGGCCTGCGTATTTACCGGGAGCCAGAAGCTTGCTTTCCCAGGTCTTGCCCTGATCCGGGCTTTTGGCCACGAAAAGGCCTTTTCCCTCTACATGATATACGGCATTCAGGGTGTTGCCTTTCCCGGAAAGCGAGATGGTGGAAAAACTGCCATCTGCCACGTCATAATCCCTGTTGCCGTCTATATCTTTAATCACTATTTTGGAGGTTTTCGGATCAAAATACCCAAGCAGGGGATGGCAGTCTGAGGTGGTGGTAAGAGCAGGCCACATGGAGGTGGAGGCTTCCAGGCTTCTTTCATTCCAGGACAGGTTGTCGAGTAAGCCAAAGTATAAGGCCTGATTGCCACGGCCGCGGTAGCTGACATAGGTTTTCCCCTTGCAGGAATCTGAAGTAATGGTCCAGCCTTTGCCTGTTTCCAGGGTTTTCTTTTCCCAACGAGGTCCGACCTCGTTCGAGGTCGGACCTCCCAAGGCGACTCTTTTAGCATATCCAAACTTTTGTCCCTGCTCGGTGTGGTAGAAAATGACGGGTTGGTTGTTGACTAAACTGATTGAAGCATAAGCGCCGACATTTATCCCACTTGTGATAGCATCATCCACAGTCTCCTTTTTCCAGATTTTACCGTCGTATAGGGCATAGACTAGTCTTTCTTTACCCATGGAACTGTCCTGGTAGGCGACGTGGATCCGGCCGTTTTTGCCTGCTACGGATGAAACAAACATGCCGGCGTACAGAGCTTCATCGATATTTCCCTGATTCCACTCCATTTTGGAGTCGGAGAAATAGGTTTTCAGATCATTCAAAAAAGGAATTCCTGTGGATTTGGCCATGCTGTAAAGCACACCGCCCCTGTCCTTCTCGTCAAACCAGGAGACGAAGGGGGAGCGGTTAGAAACAGTCACCGTGACAAACCGCTCGGCGTGCTCGGAGTCGAGGGTCTCATGGTACCAGTCTAGTTGTTTAACAGGATAGAGCATAAGGGCCACCGATAAGCTAATTAAAATTAACCCTAATATAATTAATAATGTTTTTTTCATGCATGCTATGTTAAGTTAAAATTCAAAATGCAAAAGTCAAAAGTCAAAGTCAAAAGTCAAAAGCTTAATATTTTTAATTTAATAAACAAATAAATCCAAAAGTCAAAATTATTAATTTCTGCTTTTTAATCTGATTACTCCGGCTCCAAACATGTTGGCAATTTCCTGAACTTCTTTAAGCAAACTAATGGTTAGATTTCCATCTGTAAGTTTAGTTTCCTGTAAAAGTTGCAGCCAGTATATGGTTTCATTCGCGCTTTTCAATGAAATCTCATAAAATTTTTTAAATTCCCGTCTGGAACTTGAAGCTCTTGCTTCCACCAGGTTAGCTCCGATAGAAGTAGCAGAGCGTATGAGTTGGTCCATAATTATACGTGTACTTCTCTTTTGAGGGAGTATATCCTCAAGAGCTATAATATTCAGGCTGAAATGAAAACATCTTTCTTTCAGATCGCTTTTAAATTTTAAATTATGATTTTGCATTTTTGTTTTCTTTTTAATTTTTACTTATACTTTTGCATTTTGAATTTTGCCTTTTGATTTAATGTATTATTTCATCATCACCAGCATATTAATCGTGCCTTTTTCTCCGCTGAATTTTTCCATCGCTTTACCGATTATCGCTCCCTCGCACTTGATTTCCCAACGAGGTGACACCTCGTTGGGCTTCGACGAGGTGTCACCTCGCAAGGTCGCTTTCGGACAGACCATAGCGTAACCGGCTGTGTCTGAAGTGGTGAGAAGATCGCCGATTTCCACCTTACCGACTACTTTAGCAGGCACGGTACCGGTCATAGCCACCAAGTGTCCATCCCTTTTCTCTGCCATGATAAGTGAGGGATTGGTGGAGATGACGCCTACCACCCGGCGGTCATAGGCTTTGTCTGACCTTTTTATCTTCATATTGTCGTAGGCGACTACCACGTCTCCGGCTTCAAGAACACCCATGGAATTTATCTTCTCCGCCACATCTGCTCCGGTACCGATGAAGTTGCCTCCGACCCGGACGTCGTTTACCACATACATGGAGTAGCCGGCAGGGATCAGGCCCTGGGAACCGGTGTCTGCGGCAACCAGGAGTTTCTGGGTTTGGACCAGGGCAGCGCCTGTGAGGTTGTTGCCGGAAAGATTGACTGAACCGACGAAGCTACCTGTAGTATGGATATCGCCTGTAACATCCAGCTTGTAAGAACCGGGATTGGTCGTCCCGATGCCGACTTTGCCAGAAGGAACAAGAAGACTTGGGGCGTCAGCAATAACGGCAGCTTGGCTCCTGAGCGCAACCACATCAGAAGCACCGCCTTGTCCATCGTTGGTAGTACCTAGCACAAGCGCGCTATTTTCTCCAGAATTCCCCCAATAATTATAGCTGTTGTTATCGTCATAAAATGCAAGATATCCTCCGTCACTGGGCCAGTTTACGGTCGACTTGAATGTAATCATGCTCATACCGCCGCTAGTGGGATGAGTAAGATTTAAACTACCTATGTTGCTTCCGCTGACAGGATTAATAGAGTCGTTTTGGTTTACGTTTAATTTACCCGTTGGCCCCGTCGTTCCGATGCCGACGTTGCCTTTTATGTACATTCTTCCTGATCCTCCTTCAATATCTACCAGAGGATCCCATCCGCTGGAGAAGAATCCGAAATGCTTGCTTGCCTCCATGTGAATACCAAATCCCGTACGGCCCCATGCCCCGCGGGCTGAAGAACCTTTTATCAGGCCTTCGTCCCAACCGGCTCCAGTATTTCTTAGCCACACCACCTTGGGCCATTCATCGGCGTTGGCAGTAGTAAAACCGCCCATATTCACCGTTCCATTCACATCTAATTTATACCCCGGTCCTGTCGTCCCGATGCCGACAGAGCCTTGAATTACTGCCCCGTCAGCTGGAGCATTTGAACCCTGATAGCCTCCTCCTACAAGAATGCCGTTATTTGATTCTATCGTAAAACGTTTTGTTCCATCCTGAAATATACTTGCTCCCCAATAAGTAGCAGCGCTGTCAACACCAAGACCTATGCTGTGACCTCCATCTTGTGCCCTTATTACGTCTACATTGTAAGTCCCTCCTCTGTATACGTGCAGGTTCGTTCCGGGTGCCGTCGTCCCGATGCCGACATTGCCGGCAGCGTTGATATACAAATCTTCTCTAATTGTTGGTGTTCCGCCATATACATATGCAGAATCGGTTCTATGAGCCAATCTCAATACTGTCGTATTACCAGCAACATACATTCCTTCATATCCTCCGTATTTCATGAAACCGGTTCGAGCATTGGCAGCAGCAGAAGTATCTAAAAGTAAACCATTGCCTTCACCATATACGAAAGCGGGACCATTAACATGAAATTTGACCTCTGGTGTTGCCGTTCCTACCCCGACGTTGCCTGAAGATAAAATGGTAAGTCTTTCAGACCCACCTACATTAAAATGACTAGATCCTCCAGATAGGTAGGTCATATCGACCCCAGTTCTATATATCAGACCATTTGAGTCATAAAAAGCTAAGGTAGTACCAGAGCCTAAAGTAAACCAATTAGCGGCGCCGTGTGCTGTTCCGCTTGCCAGTCCGGTTAAATAAAAATTTGTTGTGGAGTTTGTTCCATTAACATCCAATCTATAATTTGGCCCCGTTGTCCCGATGCCGACGTTGCCCGCATTTGTAGAAACTATTCCGTTCTCATTCTTTGCACCACTAACGAAAGCAACAGTTTTTTGTATGTTAGCAGGGGCGCTGGTAGTTATGCCTGTCCAAGTAATCGGTTCAGACCCTGGTTTTTCCGTTATATATATTCTTCGGCCTGCATAATCCACATAATATTGCAGCCATACTTGAATATCTACATCAGCACCAATAGTACCCGTAATAATAATATTTTTGAATGTGTTATCCTGGGAAGTTAACCCGCCCAGACGAGTAGTTACTTGGGCTCCATTCACATTTGCATCCTGATAATGTACATAAGCTGGGATAAAGATATCTACATCTGCCGCGTATTCTGAACCGGCGTAAGCCTGCATCTTAAAGCTCAATGTTTTTGATTCGGTACTTGTAGTATCATATAGTTTGACATAGTACGTAGTGCCAACTGTCCCTCCATCTTGAACGATCCTTGTTGCTTTAGTTATTTTAGAAGTGGCTGAGGAAAGTAGGATATCTCCATTTACATCCAACTTTGCCCCCGGACTTGTCGTCCCTATTCCTAAATTCCAAGCGGTGCTGTTGGGGTAGAGGACGCTGCCTGTCTGCGTGAAGTAACCTTGCACCTGGTTCCAGGCAGTCTTACAGTCGCCGTTTATACAAAAGCCGGTAGAAGTATTTATATATCCGCCTTGGACATCCATCTTAAAACCGGGACCTGTGGTTCCTACACCCACGTTGCCTGATACGATGACGGAATTGGTACCATTTGACGGATCGACATAGTAGGCGAGGTTATCCTGATCATAGTAAGCGTTCGCAGCCATGGGTTTACTGTTGTATGTGCGGACATAGGTGGAATCAGTCATCCGGATGCCCCCGCCGTATGTCTGGCTGTACCAGCCTGAAGCGCCGTTACTCCTGAACCAGTTGCCGGTATAGACTGTAGAAAAAGTGGGACTGGAGGTGGTGAGAAGTGCTTGATTCAGCCAGCTTGACAGCCAAATACTATTTGTACCCCAATAAATATTACCATTTACCATGAAACTGCCGTTTGTGCGCAGACTGGTGTTTCCAACATCCGCGTATAGGTAGTATGAACCTTGGCCTGAAGGATAGATACTGCCTGAGTTTATCAAATTACTGCCGGAATCCCAATAGGCCGCTCTCTGCCAGGCTCCGCCTTGAGGTCTCCGGTAGAGGTTCATGGTGTCGGTTGAGAGATGCCACATCCACCTGCTAGCCCCATTATCCGTCTCCCAGAAGGAGATAGTGGGGTTGTTACCAACCATCCTGATGCCGCCACCCCAGTTGTCTACACTCGAATCAAACCAATCCTGCTGGATCTGGAGTTTGTCCACAGCAGCCGTGGTACCTATGCCGATAGTCCAGCTCATGTTGTTCGGGTACATGACGCTGCCTGTTTGTGTCCAAAAGCCCTGCACCTGGTTCCAGTTTGAGACGCAGGATCCGGCAATACAAAAGCCTCCGGAAGCATTCACCTGGCCACTCTGGACATCCAGTTTGTAGCCGGGAGCGGTAGTGCCGACACCGACGGAGCCGCTCATTTGTACCACCATTGCATCGTTGACAGAATGTCCGCCAAAATACAGATAGTTGCTCGTGCTTCCGGCTCCGGCATAGTAGAATCCCATCATTCCTGCATTCCTTGCTGAAAAATTTTGACCGACAACATATCCCGTGAAGTGGGAGCCAGACATATTTGGCGATATTGCATGATAACCTTGGGTATAATTAGCGCCGTTTGTGTTTGTCAATATTTGTATTGGAACATCGGTTCCTTTCGAGTCATAAACTTGGAGTTTCGCCCCCGGTCCCGTCGTCCCGATACCGACATTGCCGTTACTATTCAAAATTCTAATATATTCGCTGTTCCCGGCCCCACCCCGGATGGTAAAATCTCCTGAGATGGGTTCCAAACCAATAGAGGAGTTAGACGCGGTCTGATTTCCAGGCGCACCCGCATAAGCGGCATAAAAACCAATTCTTGGTACATACTGGCCGCTTCCTGCATCAGAGTATCCTAATATCCCATAGTTGCCCCCAGGTGTAGTCCATCGGCTGGGAGTAGCGTTGGCATTAAATAATCCATCAGCTGTATATGTGGTATATCCCACAGCAGTCTTGAAGGTACCTGCCACATCCAATTTATACGCAGGTCCCGCCGTCCCGATACCGACATTTCCACCGCTGACTACCATTTGGTTTGTCCCAACTGTCAGGCCGTTTGAGGCGAGATTCAGGGTGCCGGTCATGGTATCGCCGGCAGTATTCACATACCTGTTGTCGGTGTAGGTGGTATCCAGACTGACAGTACCTGTGGCGACAATTGGGTTGGGGGAGAGAGTGATGCCGGTTCCGGCAGAGATGGAGGTGACAGTGCCACCGGCGTCGGAATCCGTGCCGCAGTACCAATAGCCTCCTGACGAGTAAAGTTTACCGCAGTTGGCATAAGGCGAATCGGAGTAGACGTAGCCGTCATCCCGGACGCGGAAGCGGTAGTTTCCTCCGGAGTCTGACACCATCAAGCCCCAGGTAGCACCGGCAGCACCTGCTGATTTGATATCCAGCCTGCCTCCCGGTGCAGTAGTGCCAAGGCCGACGTTGCCTACGGAAGTCAGTCTCATTTTTTCCTGCCTTGTCGAGCCGTTATCGGTGGTCAGAAAGGCCAATCTTCCTTTTTCTGTGCCTGCCGTGTTGGCTTCAATCTGTCCGGAAATGCCTGCATATTCTTGACGTGCACTGCCAGAGTCTAAAGCTGAAAATAGATAACTAATACCATCTCCTACAGTACTTGAGCCGGAACGGTAAATGTCAATTGCCCCAAAGTTAGAAGAAGCAGCCGTATATCCCACATCAAAGGTGGTAGCAACATTACTGCCAGTACCATTTGCAAGATATAACTTATAAGTGCCGGGATTAGTCGTCCCGATGCCGACGTTGCCGCCCGGATTGAAAGTGATGTGTCCCGTGCCGGTGGTGGTGAGATTCAAACCGCCATTGGATTGAGCTGTAGCAGTGGTGTAATTAGCTGCATTATAGACCCAGAGGGTCGGCCGCCAGAGGGCGATGTTATTTACCGTGCCATACAGATTCAGATTTCCTACTGCGTTGGAGCGGTTTAGAGGAGATGTGTCTATATACCAGGTCTGGTCTGCCCAGCTTAGACCTTCATTTACTCCTCCATCACCGATTTGGATGTGATTAACTCCAGTGAGGTTGTAATTATTATAATTCCAGGTGCCCTTGACGGAATTGGTGCCGGTACCGCTTATGGTCTGGTTGCCGGCAAGGGTGAGGCTATTCAGGTTGGAAGTTACGCTGTTGATGTAATAAGTGGTGCCGCCTGTGTACAGATAACCGTTGCTGGCGAGTCCTGATCCGCTTTGATAGAGATAATAGGATGATTGAGTAGCTGATCCCGTACCCGGATACAGATAACCGTAATTCCAGAGACCTCCGGTTGTACTTAGAACAAACCTGGTATTGGCGTCAGTGAAAGATGTCCCGTAGGCTATCTTATAATCCGCTGTCTGGTTCAATCCCGTGATCCAGTAATTTGCAGCTGTCGCGGAGTTGTTAAAGGAAACAGCCGGCTCTCCGGCGGTAGCGTTGGAATTTTTTACCATTATTCCTTTGGTCCAGGTACCATCACCACCGGTGGCTGATTCTCTCACTTCCAGTTTGGCGTTAGGTGCCGTGGTACCGATGCCTATATTGCCCGAGCCATTTGAATAAAGTGCCAATTCGGGACCAATACCTATTCCATAATTGGGATACTCTTCCGTGTAGACGGTGGCCGTATAAAGTGTAGCATGACTGTATAGTCTGACCTTTGGAACACCGGCATCAAGATAAAATTCAACATGATTACTAGTTGTTCCCGCTTCGTAGAGTTTGTAAAGGGTAAAACCAGATGCTTCAGAACCCTTAAATAAAGCTACCGCCCCTGTTTGGGTACTTGTTGAAGCGATGATACCAGTAACTCTATAGCTTTTTGCTGCGGAGAAATTATTGCCGGCACTATCGACTAAAGTAGCCGGTGTGGCAGTATTAACAGAATAATTTCTTTGGTATGATTTGTAACTATCGCCGTAATTCAATCCATACCCCGTAGCAGTCCGAATCATACCGCTTACATCCAATTTCGCCGCAGGTCCCGTCGTTCCGATGCCGACGTTGCCTCCATTGTTGAAATAATAATTGCCGCTGGCGGGAATGGCGAAATTGTCTCCCGTAAGATTGTTACCCCTCAAGTAAGTCGTGGTTCCCGAAGTGGAACCCAGATAGATGTAAGGGGAGTAGATGTAGGAAATAGGCGTGGTACCCCTGATGTAGAAATGTTTGGTGCCTAAGGGGCTAAAGTAGGTGCCGTCATCATACCAGCCTGATGATCCCACCTGCAAGTATCCTGTGGAACCGTTACCGACTGTCAATCCCGGATTGGCTGTAGAGGAAAATTTGCCTGTTCCTACCACATCAAGGGTCTTAGCCGGTCCCGTCGTTCCTATCCCCACATTTCCGCCAAATACCCACGGCCCGAAGGTTTGGGCTCCACCATTGTACCCCTGAAGGATGTCTATGCTGTTGGCGCGAAGGTAGTTTGTGCCTGAAATTTCCAGCCTGCCGTTCATCGTGACCGTACTGGGAAAGCTGTAGGTACCTCCGCCTGTGGCAGAACCGAAAGCGCCTGAGGAGACATGGGAAGCGTTTATGTCGCCAGTGTAGGTACCACCAATCGTACCGTTTATGTTAGTGGCAGTGATGGTATCGGCGTTTATCGTGTTGAATTGGGATATATTTGACGGGTCTATAAAATAATTAATGTTGTTTGCATCGATAAATTTAGTGGCAATAAGATCCTCATTGGTGTCCCGAGATCCGGCGATATCCTGTTTGGAAAGGCTGAAAGCATCAAAATACAGCCTGCCTCTGGTGGCAACGACTTTAATAACTATGTTTGCTCCGATAGGCAAGTGTGAGGCTATAACACGCTGGGTATAATTAAAATGGCTGGAATTGTAGGTTGCCCTGTAGGAATAATTCCTTCCTGCAAACATGTAGTTTGTGCCACCGTCTTTACTGATAAAAACATCAAAATACCTGGCGGTTTCCCAGTCTCTGGATGAAAGAGTGATAGCCTGGTATTTGTTGTTGGTCAAAGTAAGCGTGAAGAAGTTGGATGCACAGTCATTATCTCCCATGCATGTCGTGTATTTGCCTGTCGTAGCCAGCCGGTTTAATCCTCCCGAATCTGATTCATTCACCCAGCTCCCGGAAAAGTACACTCTGGAGTCAGCTGATGCGGCGATTTCAGCCGGAGCCACGAACTGTCCTGGTGTACGGACGTCTCCATCAGAGTTGATGCGGAATTTTTCCGCGCCATCCTGTTTGATAACGAATTCACCGGGATTTGCGGGATCTTTGCCGAAGAAGAACTCTGCGGCGTGGACTATGCGGGAATTGGAAACGAGTCCAATAGAGAGGAGAGATAAACCTATCAAAAAGAGGTATGATTTCTTTAGCCTCATTTTGGTATTTATAAGAGGCTTAAGTATTGATTCAGGCAGGTCAGGCATAGTTTTTAGTCAGATAACATTAAACATTTAACATATAACACTGATATCTTTATTGCTTTGTTTAGACGGCTAAAAGGCACAAAATAATCACCCACAACAGGATTCTCTGACTCATTTGAATAAGTCTGATTCATTCTGATATCTTCATAGTATTAAGAAAAAAAGGGGATGTCAAGGGGATTAACATTTAATATTTAACAGATAACATTTAACAGTTAACAGTGAACAGATAACGTGAAACAGAAGCGATGCGGTCGTCCTGGATCATCCGAAAACGAGGTCCGACCTTGTAATGGTTCCCTTAATGATGCGGTTTGATGCTTTTAGATCATTACACAAGTTTGTTGCGTTGTTTGTCATCCCGACCGAAGAGGTGCGCTATATGGTGCATCCCAAAGTGGAGGGATCTTCAATATTCTAATATTGGAAGATTCCTGCGCCATCGCTAAAGCTAAGGATAACGATTTGCCGTACTCCTGTTACAATTTTTGATTTTTATCAAGGACAGTCCTTGTAACATGGAGCAAGGACTGTCCTTTTTTGATCGTAAATTAATTAATGACGATTTTCCCTTTGGGAGATTCCGGGTTGGCACAGCCTGTGCAGTAGAAGGGGACTTCTCCTTCGGTTTGGGCCTGGAATTCAAGGGACTTCTTTTCTCCCTGAAGGACTGTCCTTTTGAGGCTTAGACCGGGTATTTCCAGATCATATTGCTTGTCTTTGGCGTAAAGGATAATTTTTACAATCTGGTTTCTGTCAACGGTGATTTGATCGGGGATGAAAAGATCATTTTCCGCGGTGATCTCAAAACTGACAGAGGAATAATCGTTCATAGGGGGAGGAGAGGCAGACGGGACTGGAGTTGTGCTAACAGGAGTAGAAGGTGAAGCGTTATTATTTAGAATGCTCCCAAAGCTTGAACCTTGGCTTTTGGAAGTTGATGCGGGAGTGGTGTTGGGGGTTGATCGCGGAAACAGGGTTGCCTTAAGTTGCGAGACGGGCGGGGTGGGGGCAGAGGCGCGTGATGAGTTACTGGTTTTGAAAGCACCTGAATAATATAGCATGGATAGTACAAATGTCACGATAATTACCGGAGCAAGAAGAAGCAGGCTTGAGGGAATGTGTTTTTTTGCCGGAGTAGTTGAAGTTGGTGTAAGCGGTATTGATCTATAGGCGGGTGGTGAGGGTTGATATTGCGGAGGGATATTTGGGATAGGAGAATGGGGTGTGTCGGCGGGTGGAAGGGGTCTATTTGTTTGTGGGGATGAATAAGGGGAGACAGGCGGAGGGTTATTTAGAGTATTGGCAGAGGTAGTATCAGGCGGTTTAACTGGCTGGCTGGGAGTGGTTAAAGGATTTGCTTGAGGTGGGGTTGGGGAGATGGAGGGAATGTTCACAGGCGGTAGAGGGGTTGGACTTTTTTGGCTTTGCGTTTGTGAATTAGGTGTGTCGTTTTGCATAGATTATCATTAATTATAATCTTAATGATTCTGGATGCACTCTCCGCCAGCTGGGCGGATCGCTTACCAGAATGATGAAGAAAACCTAGTCATCCTGGCTCCCGCCTGCAACGCTTAATGCGTAGCATTTGCGGGCAGGTGTCCAGGATCATTGGGTAAAGATCCTTAAAATAAGGATTAGTTTTTTTTATCATAGCGATCTTTTCGACTCTATCCATATCTTTGATCTGCTTTTCACGGATAATTGCTTCATATATGCTTTCGAACGCTTCATAATATACCAATTTATTAAGATCATATTTATCTGTAAATCCTTTTACCAAATGATGTTTATGTTCGTACACTCTTTTTTCTAAATGACTTGTGACTCCTGTGTATAAAGTTGGTCTGTTGTTTGCCATGATATAAACATATCCCTTCTTATACATATATACTCATTTTAAGGATTCTGGATGTCCCCGATTAAATCGGGGTTACCAGAATGACGATTGACTATCCAATAAAATAATCTAGGGAATTCCACCCTCGATTACAGCATAAAAAAGATGGGGAGAGAAGTCAAATACATTTAACATTAAACAGATAACATTCAACAGATAACACGGGACAGGGAAAATTCATTGAAGTCAACTTTTGACTTTTGAGTTTATTACTGTGTTGGTGGTGGAGGAGGATTACTAGGTTGTTTTGCCGGTGATGTTTTTGGG
>Ga0210019_1001777_pt1 | contig 22207 bp, 19 predicted proteins | sample CryGeyCG2114_020_2_FD_183969 | JGI IMG/M metagenome (GOLD analysis project Ga0210019, IMG submission 183969) | Groundwater microbial communities from aquifer - Crystal Geyser CG11_big_fil_rev_8/21/14_0.20 (SPAdes) (version 2) | ecosystem: Environmental > Aquatic > Deep subsurface > Groundwater ...
TGTAAAGAGCAGATTATCTAGATACATGTATATGTATCATAACATATAGTATATGTCAGAAAAAAAATCACCAGAACTGCGTGTCGTACCTCCTGCTCAAGAGGTTGCTTCAGATACAGCTGAAAGAGCAGAAAACGCTTCAATAGAAGAATATCTCACGCGTGCAACAGCACTTCGTGAAAAGTTGCAATTTTGGCAAAGACAAGGGGAGCGAGGATTGTCTACACTCGTGCGAGGGGCGGACAAAGATAGTCAAAATCCCATGGCAGATGAAGATATCCATGCACAAGTCCAAGCATTACAAGCATCTATAGATGACGCTATCGCCACGCTCGGTGGACTTGAAACAGGATTATTAAGATCAGACATTCTTCAAAAACGCTTCCAAGATGCATTTGGTAGAGAGATTCGCTCTTATGGATGATGCAACACAGCTTGCAGAGCAATTGTTGCAACCGTTGCATGAGAGATATATACAACACAAAAAGGATCATGCAGCTTCTGGAGCACGTACACGTGATGGTATTTCAGGAGCAGAGGCTGCGTGGGATGTTACAGCCATGGCGATTCCGATCGGAGTTGATATTATGAAAAATGCGCAACTTGAAAACACAAAAGATCAACGCGAGACATTCGGGATGCTGATCAAACAATTGTCACTGCTCCCTGGTCCACACCATGCCTTTGCCAAACAATTTGCAGATGGACGTGGTGATGCAAATACTGCGTATCAGTTGCTCCATAGCTATACATGCGGTGAAAGAACATCAAAAAGGTTTCAAAAACTAGAGATAGATCCTCATTGGGGAAAGGCAGATCTTGAGAACACCGAAGAATTGGTCAGGGAAGCTGAAACACTCGTGAAAGAGGTAAAAGAGAAATTTGCAACTATTGAAATCATCTCATCACAAGAAGTGTCTAAGACATATCAAGAAATGAGAGAATTATTTGGTGAACATGGTTTTTTTGGTATTGAGGAGAATGAAAAAGCCTTCACCCTCAAAAATGGAGAAAAACTAGTTGACATGTCTCCGGCACAGCGGACAGAGGCACAGCGACTGCTGGAAGAAAAATTACGAGAACTAAGGATTGTAGCATTGGTAGAGAGAGTGAGGTCAGGAGAAATCAACAAAGATGACTGGATGCTGATCTTGCGTGTTCCTACTATCACGGTGCCAGCTGGGTCAGGTGGTATCTATGTAGAAGAAGTAAGTGAGGCACTAGAGAGAGCCGTACGAACTGGCAGTGGGACGAGTAGAGGAGGGAGTAGGATTGTACCTCTCACCATGCAGACCATGCAGGAGTATCTTGCTCCGGATATGCTGGCACGGGGGCAGAGCAAGCTACTGTATGATATAGGTTGGTACAGAAATGAAGCATTTTACACCATGCAACAGTCGGGTAATAGAGATACATCGCCAGAATCTATTGCAGCTTCAGGTGGAGTGGGAGCCATGCACTGGCAGATGGTGACGCGAGATGTTCTCACTGATTCGTTATATAAAAATCATACGGAACAGACTGAATTGGTAAGAAATTCGTATGGTATAGAAGCGAGAAGGCGAACACCTGTAGAGATAGTGCAGGATTTTTTTCTACGTCTGAGGAGTGTGGGTGATAGGACTATGTGCAAACCATACAAAGATGATTGGTCGGATGTGCGTACCGCTCGTGGGGGTTTCGTGAGCGTTGGGGGCGGCGTTCAGATTGGGTTGCGCGTGTATGCGGATGCTCCGCTGGATCGGCATGGGCGCCTCGGCGTGTCGCCCTCCTACTAGTTTCGGACATTGCTTGAGTTCTTGATACTTTATTCTTGAGTACTTGAAACGGGTTACTATAGTCGGTCGGAGAATCTCCTGATGTCGATTTACCCATACCAGACACATGTCCGTACTGCTTCTTATCTCTTTGTATTGCAGATACAGCTCTTGAGAGATAGAGCAGTCTCGCGCGAAGAGGAAAGGAGATAAGAAAAGCGTACCGCTCGTGGGAATTTCGTGAACGTTGGGAACGGCGATCAGAATGGATTGAACGTGAATGCGAATGATCCGCTGTATCGGAATGAGAACCTCGGCGTGTCGCTCTCCCGAAGTGCGGACTTCAAAGCAAAAAGCGTAGTATGGTACTACGCTTTTTGTTATAATGACTTTATCCACCCACCAAGCATTTTTCCTATCTCGTTTAGCTCTTGCTCTAGGGAGATGTATTGCTTTTGTGGGATAATATCGAGTGTATGGGTCATACGCACAAGGATTTTTATGGTGTTTAGTATGGGGCTGAGTGCTGTGAGCGTTTGTTTTTTTGTATCCCATGTTGGTATTGTGCCGCCATCACGTTTGCTACCATATCGAGTAATAACTCAAACACCTTTTGACCTATTGTGTATCTATCTAATTTTGGAAATCGTTTTGTATGTCCATACCACAACACCGTGATATCGTAGACCCGGTAAAACATGGGAACGTCGGGGGGGGTTCACAGTCATATATTTGAACAAATTATTTCTCTAGAAAATCTGTTTGAAGCGTGGTTTGATTGTATCAAAGGGAAGCGATCTCGCATAGATGTGCAACACTTCGCGCGTGACCTTGAGAAACATATCTTTTCTTTGCATGATGACCTGCAGAAAGGGACATGGTGTCATGGTACGTATGAACACTTTCGTGTCGCAGACCCAAAACCACGGCAGATTCATAAGGCATCTGTGGCGGATCGGATTGTTCACCATGCCATTGTGCGTGTGATTGAGCCCCTGTTTGAACGATCATTTATCTATGATAGTTGGTCGTGCAGAATAGAAAAAGGCACGCACGCCTCTGTGGTACGCCTGCACAGCGATTTGGAACGATTTCGTAGATCGCACAGAGGTCACGTGTGGGTGCTGAAATGTGATGTGAAATCATTTTTTGCGTCTATTGATCATGATATTCTGTTTCAGATTATACAAAAAAAGGTACAGGAGGAACGAGCGTCTTCACTTATACGTAATGTCATAGACAGTTACGATCCAGGTATGCCACTTGGAAACCTAACATCACAGCTATTTGCAAACATATATATGAATGCGTTTGATCATTATGTACAAGAGCAGTTTTCTGTATTCCGGTATATGAGATATTCAGATGATTTTCTTTTGGTTCACGATGATCACGCATATTTGCATGCGTGTATTTCTCGGATAGCAGACTACTTGGCATCCGAACGTCACTTGGTACTTCATCCGCACAAGATTGTACTCAAGCGCTTTGATCAAGGTATTGATTGGCTTGGGTATGTCCTCTATCCGGGGTATCGACTCATCCGTTCTTCTACAAAGAAACGAATGTGGAGGCATATTGATAAGACTGTGTCTGAATATGTTGATGGCACAGTCTCTCTGGAGACACTGAAATCAATGCTCTCTTCGTACCTAGGGTTGGTGTATGTAAGTAATGAAAATAATGAAAAAAAACTTCTGTACACACTTTTATCATCGCTGTAGTGATAGTGCGTGTTACAGGATATACGAAATACATGTACATTACTAGAAAGGACTTTCGAGATACCCTTCCCTCCGTAAAGATGTCATCTCCCTCTTTCGTCCTTTATGAGGGGAAGCACATAGATATATAACAGGAGCAGTATGCTACATATTATAAAACAACACATCCTCGACATACTCAAAACAGTCGGCATGGGGTACAGTTCAGGGCAAGCCGAACTCTCCACCCCTCCCAAAAAAAATCCGGACGGCGATCAGCCACCTGGCTATTTAACAGATAGTATCGGTAAATATCCACGTTTAGAAAAGCCACTTTATGGGCGAGAGGAAAATGCTTTTCAAGAGTTCAACCTTTTTGAAAATAAATTGTTCAAATTAAGAATAAAAAAGTTATTAGGCGAGGTGTGTTTTGATATATTACAAACATATATTGGCAGGTAGTATCTCCGGTTACACAACAAGGAAAGTATATTATAGCGACGGGCTACGGGGCACATCTTTGTTTCTGTGAGTAATTTATTACTTACGACCGCGACCTTTACCTCCATTCTGTATCCACGACAAGTATCGAGGCGGTTTGTTATACAGAGGAGGGCAGTACAAGCTGTGTTTTATTACGGTTATTTATAATGTCAAGTTTATCCACACCAAATGTTTGATTTTTTGACAATTGTAGTGTATACTAATCATATATGATTTATACCACTAGTCAAGGGTTAAAAATCCTTCGAACCAAAACCGGCATTTCACAGGCCGATATTGCCGACAAAATAGGTATTTCTCGTGCCTCGTATATTGCTTTGGAACAAGGTAAACGCGAATTAACATTATCAGAAGCGCAAAAGCTTTCTGATCTTTTTGGCGTCTCTCTGCGAGAGCTGGAAACAGGTACCTTGCCTTTGTATAACAAATACAAAGAGATGATTCTAGCATACGTTCGGTTGGCTGGTTCTGAAAAAGATGGCAAAATCCCTAAAACTAAATTAGCTAAATTACTCTATTTGGCTGATTTCTCTTGGTTTTATACTACCTTCCAAAGTATGAGTGGTATGCAGTATCGCCGTATAAAATATGGGCCTGTTCCGGATATGTATTTTCGTGCAATCGATGAGTTGGAAGAAGATGGAAAGATTTCCATTGATAGAAGTAAAGACGACATGATTTTGATTGCTGAGAATAGGGGCTCACAAAAAGAACAATTCAGTGTGCTCTCAAAAGAAGAACTTACTCTTATTTCCGATATTGCAAAAAAGTGGAAAAACAAACGAACGCAAGAAATAGTAGATTTTACTCATAACCAGCTTCCATACAAAATTTGCGTTCCGGACGAAATTATTCCGTATGAACTGATTACCCAGGAGGATCCGGAATATGTCTACTAGTTATGCGATATTTGTAGAAGCGTATGCCGAACGGCATTATATAAAAAACTTTGCAAAAAAATACAAGGGTGCTTGGGATGTTACCTGGCGTGCAGTTTTGGAAGAGCTAAAACGTCTGGATTCACTTTTAAATACCTCGATTGCGGAAAAAATTACTGAAAATGATTCTATCTGTATTTGCAAGACAGAATTTCGTGTTGCTGGCACTAAAGAATCCCATAAATCATCCGGCAACCGGTGTATTATTGCGGTACAAAAATCAACCAATACTATACACGTACTTTTGGTGTATCACAAAAATGATATCGGAGGTGGCAACGAAACAGCGGTATGGAAGAATATCATCAGTGAGAATTACCCCGAATACCAAGAAATTTTATAGATTGACAAAAGAATTTGACGCCAAAGAAAAACTTGAAATCGCTGATTCACACAACGCTTGACTTTCTTACATATAAATCATGACAGTATTGTACGTTTGTATTCTACGATAGATTGTGATAAGAAACATGGACATATATGATAAACTACATAAAACAACAAATCCTCGACACACTCAAAACAGTCGGCATCAACAACGCCGAACTCTCCACCCCCCCGAATCCTGACATGGGCGACTTTGCGTTCCCTTGTTTTGAGCTTGCAAAAGTACAGGGTAAAAATTCTGCTGAAACAGCAAAGGAACTTGTAGAAAAACTGAATGAACTCTTTACAAAAGAAGACATAAAACAGGCGAGCCTTATCAAAGAGGTAAAAGCATTTGGTCCGTATGTGAATTTTTTTCTTGATGAAAAGGAATTGGCATCGTTTGTGTTGTCCGGTATTGATGGAACATACGGTCAGCATCAGATTGGCTTGGGAAAACAAGTACTGGTAGAGTTTGGCTGTCCCAACCCCATGAAAGTGTTTCATCTGGGGCATTTGAAAAATCTCATTACCGGCGAAGCGGTCGTGCGGACATTCGAAAATGCAGGCTATAACGTTGTTCGAGTGAATTATCAGGGAGATGTGGGGATGCATATTGCGAAGGTGTTGTATGGACTACAGACTACAGACGACGGACAACAGTCTTTTGGCACAGTGTTTGAAGTAATGCAAAAAATGAACAATCAGCCACTGTCAGAAAAAGTCGCGTATCTTGGGCAGGCGTATGCACGGGGAGCGAATGCGTATGAGAAGGGTGGAGATGAGGAAGATGACATACGGAAGTTGAATGAAATGGTCTATGAAAAAGATCCTTCAATCATGGAGGTATATCAGCTTGGCCGACAGTGGAGCTTGGATTATTTTGATACGATTTATGAAAAGCTCGGGAGTCGTTTTGACAAGATGTATTTTGAATCAGAAACGTATGAGAGAGGCATAGAGCTGGTGGAAGAAGGCAGAAAGAAAGGCATTTTCAAAGAGAGTGACGGCGCAATTATTTTCCCTGGCAGTGAGCATGATCTCCATGATCGTGTGTTCCTCAATAGCAAGGGCTACCCGACATACGAAGGAAAAGAGCTTGCGCTTGCAGAAAAACATTTTGCAGATTTTGATCCGCATCTGGTTATTCACGTCGTCGGGAAAGAGCAAACCGGATATTTTCAGGTGGTGTTCAAGGCGCTCGAGGAACTCATGCCACGGACAAAAGGTCGTGAGTATCATCTCATCGGGGGGTATTTACAGTTGAAGGGAAATCACAAGATGAGTTCGAGATCAGGGAATGTGGTTTCCGGTGATGCGCTGATTGGCGAAGTAGAAAACGGGATCAGAAGGATTTTGGCTGAACGAGAACGCGACAATGATATCCCAGAAGACATCATTCAAAAGATTACGTCATCTGCACTCAAATACGCAATGCTCAAAGCAAACGTGTCGGAAGACGTGGCATTTGATATGGAAGAGACCGTGTCGGTATCTGGAGATAGCGGGCCGTATTTGTTGTATATCGTAGCGAGGATACATAGTATACTTACAAAACAAGAAAACAAGAAAACAAGAAAGCAAGAAGTCATAGCCCCAAGTGAAGTTCATGTTGCAGAAAAAACATTGCTCTTGCAACTCGCACGCTATCCCGAAGTTACAAAACGTGCAGTCGAACAGTACGATCCATCCCATATCGCAAAATACACGTTCGAACTCGCGCAGTCGTTCAATGCGTTTTATGCGAATTGTCCTGTGCTCGATGCAGAGGATGATGTGCAGGCATTTCGATTGGAACTTATCCGGAGGGTGAAGGATGTGATGGAGAAGGGGTTGGGGTTGTTGGGGATTGATGTGGTCGATAAAATGTAATGCAACGATATGAGTGATATACAATATCAAGGAGAGCGTATGACACCATTTCTTATAGAGGCAAAAGATGCACATGAGCGAGGCATTGTTCGTTATGATGAACAAGGCGATGTTCATATCACTCCGCCGGCAAAAGAAACTCGCGTCGTGCCCCTGTCCTCTCAGTTTGATCTTACGCAGGCAACGATATTTGGGTTGAACGAACGATTGACGAGTGCTGCGACATCTCCGGTAATGGATGAAAGTGGGACGACGCTTCGAGAACTCTTCGAAGCGGAATGGGAGATATACAGCGTAGCACTGGAGAATACAGAAGGGCCGGCGTTTGATTATGGATGGTATGCGTGGTATGAGAGACAAGGTCATTTGGTCAGGTACGCGCCTGCGTTTTGGCACCGCGTGGTGTCTGTTGCGAGCGCGTCTACATTGCTTCTCGATCCGGAGAAGCGTTTGCGGTGGCAAGATGTTCGTAAGATATATGAAGAGACGGTCATCGGAGTGGTTGGGTGTAGTGTAGGGAATGCGATTGTACACGCCAGCGTCATGGACATGAGACCTCGTTCTGTCAAGGTTGCGGATAAAAGTTTATATAAAATGGAAAATATAAATCGTGTTCGATTGCGATATGATGATATCGTGTCTTCTCAAGAAGGACGTGAAGATATAATGAGTATGGGTCTTCGAAAAAAGGCAACCGTTGTCGCGGACCAGTTGGCGAGCATTGATCCCTTTTTGGAAATATATGTATACGAGGATGGTATTCAACAGGAACATGTGCCTGCCTTTTTTGACGGCGTGCGAGGGGAACCGGCCCTTGATATCCTGGTAGAAGAAGTGGATGAACCACGCATCAAACTGTTGTTGCGAGAAGAGGCACGAGTACGTGGTATACCGGTTGTGATGGCAAGTGATCTCGGATCCATGGTTCAGCTCGATATTTTGAGATATGATCTCGATCGGACGCTTCCTCTGACATATGGAAGTACGGATGACGCACTGCGAGCGTCGGTGGATGCGGTTTATGATCATCCGGGAGATCGAGATGTATTTTTTTCTTTTGTTGATACATTAGTGGGTGGTGCGTATCGTCAAGATGAGCTGGAACGAATTGTGAATTTGGATGCGGAAATACCAACAGCAACAATTATCCCGCAACTGGGGTCTACCGCCACAGCCGGAGCAGGGCTGGTCGCAGAGACTATTGCCAGAATTCGTTTGGGGTATCCGACTCCGGCTCGTGTCCGATTCAACAAAAAAATGTTTACTCTTGAGAGGATTGTGTAACACATTTCGCATATGTCTGTCACCATGCATAGGATGCCTCCGAGTAAGGCAGATGCGCTTGATCTTGCCAAGCGTGTATTTGGTATTGACCAGGGAGAGGTGCTTGGGGCGGAGGTGGATGAGCGTTTGATGAATGCAGATGTTGTATTTTCTTTTGTGAATGGGGACACGATGATCGGATTTGTGACATTGGAGCGATTGTTCGACGATGTGCTATATCTGACAGGCGCAGCCATTGACCCTCCATATCAAGGACAAGGACTGACCAAGCAAGCGATCAGGCAGGTACAACAGGAAATACATACACGGTACCTCGTGTTCCGTACACAATCTATTCATGCATGGAAACTTGCTCATTCATATTGTGATGAGATATATCCTTCGCCCGGCACCGTCGTACCAGGGTATATAGACGAAGTTGCAGGACGCATTAAAAACAAGGTGGGGGTGTTTCCTGTCACGTCCGGTCACTACGGTGGAAAGAAATTTCATGCAAAGCCAATACATGCCGACTCCATATTACAAACGTGGTGGGATGGTCTTTGTGATTTTGAACACGGTGATGCGGTGGTGTGCATCGGAGTATTCCCGGCTTTCGGTTAATACAATACTGCTTCGAGAGGAAGGCGAGGGCTGTGCGGGCGGCGAAGATCTTCTTCTTTTTTTACATACCCAGCACGAAACAATACTTGCAATGATTGTAATGTTCCGAGTGTTGCCGCAAACATACGATTGATGAGACGTACCTCTACAATCCCTGCATGCATGGCATGGGATATGCCATGACTTTCGAATGTGAGAGCTATTCTCTCAAAGGCTCGTCCTGCGTGAATCCAGTCGTCCACCGTGTCTCCTTTGGTTGTGATGACGCCGATAAACGGCGTTTTTTCTATATATTCTTTTCCTGCGAGAGAAAAACGGAGTCCGTCCTCCGGTTCAAGCGGTATGTCCCCGGACAGTGCTCGATGCATGCGCATGGCCTGCGTGTCGTCAAGTCCAAAACCGGCGCCCGGCATACCTACAGGGGACGACGTGTCATTTTCAAGAAGCCAGTCTCCCAATTCTCTACTGAATTTTTTATTGTTAATAACAAATCCATCTGCCTGTGCTTGGAACTCTGCAATAGCTTGTCGTCGAAGCGGGTCAGTAAGCGTGTGAAATGTAATTGTGTCTGTATCCACGCATGATTGAATTTCTTCCAAAACATGGTTCGGAATGGGTTGATCTCGCTTGTATTCCGCGCGCATTATTTTACGAGAAAATATCGCGCCGGCTCGACCAGACTCTGCGTGTGATGGTGCATTCATCTGGGGTGACAGTGCGATAGTCGCAATAGGGACGCGCGACACATGTTGAGGATCTTTGGGTACGGGTCGGACAGATGTCTTATCAGCAGAAGCTGAATGTATTGTGACGGCATATCCTTCGTATTCTGCCCCGATACGTATATGTTCTATGGCTGCTCCGATACTGATAATACTTTGTCTACCTGCTACATCGGACGCTGGCAAGACGGAGTTTTGGTCAAGAGAAACCTCTATGACCATATTGTCCGGATCAATATGAAATTTCCATGGTTGGGTATTGTGTGTGCTCGGTGCGAGATGAGCGAGTTGGCAAAAGTAGCGAAGTCGTTCAGTGGGTGAGAGCGCAGAGAACTGTGTGTGGGTGTATTGCGGTGTTGACCAGGCGCTATAATTATTGTTTGGCTGCATCATAAGGCTTTTGTGTTGGGGGAGACAAATCTCCAAGAGATGAAAAAAACATGATATACTGAATCTATAATATAGAAATAGATGTATTTTGTATATGGGCGATTTTTTTATTACCAAAGATATCGAAATTATCCTCGGGATGGGAACATTTTTGTTTACCACATATCTTGGATATTTTATATACTTTCAGAATAGAAAAAGTTGGACCAATCGTCTCTTTGGGCTACTCGTATTTTTGATTGATATATATATTGTTGTTAATTATTTTTCTCTTCACCCGCCCATTCACACACCGGATAATCAGCTGATGTGGATTCGGATTGTTATGGCAACGACAGCAATCATAGGACCGATATTATTTTTTCTTGCCCATACATTCCCAAAAAAAAATATACAACTCCCATTCCGATACATTGTCTCCCTGGTGCTTCTCATGGTGACAACCGTTATTTTTTCATTAACACCCTTGGTTTTCCATTCTATTCATTATCCGGGTGGGGAACCAACTCCAATTCCTGGTGTGGGAATTCCTCTTTTTTTTGTTGATTTTGTAGGACTTATTATTCTTAGTATTATTGTCCTCATTCGAAAATATGTCAAAGCTACTGGCGTCGAAAAAAGACAGTTCCTTCTTTTTTTGTCAGGCGTATTTGCCACGTTTTCTCTTATGGCAGTCACAACCGTTATATCAGTCGTTATTTTCAAAACGTCCTCAACAGTTTTTTTAGGGCCAATCGTTCCTATTTTTCTCATGTCATTTATTGCCTACGGTATTTTACATGGGAATATTTTTAATACAAAAGTCATTGCTACAAAATTATTTGTTGTTATTATTCTCATAGTCCTTACCGCGAAAGTTTTTTTTGTTGAATCTATTCTCGGTTTGTTGGTGGACTTATTTGTGCTATGTAACATGGTATTTTTTGGAAATTTGCTTGTTACGAGCGTGCAGAGAGAGGTGCGGGAAAAAGAAAAGACCGAAAAACTCGCCAGCTCCCTCGAAGCCGCAAACCTCCGCCTCCAAGAAATCGACCGACAAAAAACCGAATTTCTCTCTATCGCCTCTCACCAGCTCCGCACACCGCTCTCGATTCTCAAGGGGTATATTGAATTGATTCAAGACGGCGCGTATGGCAAGACGACTAAGAAAATGCTTGGCGTGCTTGACGATATGGACCAGAGCAATGAACGACTCGTGAAACTGGTAGATGAATTCCTAGACATCACGAGAATTGAACAAGGTCGTGCCAAGTTTGTATTTGAGCAAAAGAGCATTAACGATCTCATCGCCGATGTGGTGAAAGAGCTTTACCAGCGCGCCAAGGACAAAGGACTTGAGATTGTCTGGAAAGCAAACGCAGGCATCACAGACATTTGTATGGACGAAGAAAAAGTTCGTCATGTCATATTCAATTATATTGACAATGCGATCAAATACAGCGAGACCGGCAAGATACAGGTGTCTGTTGCGCGCGAGGACGATGGTATATCGGTAACAGTTAGGGACAACGGTATTGGATTTGAACAGGAGGATCAAGTGAATTTTTTTCAAAAGTTTTATCGTGGAGAAAATGTGAAAGGAACCAATGTGAATGGCACCGGACTTGGTATCTATGTCTGTCGTAAATTTATCGAAGCACATGGTGGCAATGTGTGGGCAAAGAGTCCTGGAAAAGGGAACGGTGCTGAGTTTGGATTTTGGATTCCACTTAAAAAAGACGTAGAAGCACACACAGGAGGATAAGACGCAATACGCGTTGATCCCGCAATGAACGGTAACCGAATTTTTATCTTCCCACAAGTTTTTGGTAACCTTTTTTAGTATCTACAACGATAATCTTTGCATCTGTCACAAAATAGTGTATGCTATGTCTACAATTGTTATTAACATCATCGTATGTTCCAAAAAAATGTTCCAGAACCATCTTCACCTCTGCCCTATCAGCAACCAACATCACACGAAGACGACGTTGAGACAGTGGTTGGCCCTTCTGTTCATGTCGAAGGTGACTTCGCATCCGAAGGAAATATCTTGGTAAAAGGCAGTGTTTCGGGAAATGTGAAAACAAGTAAACTCCTTACGGTAGAACAAGGAGCAAAAATTCTTGCGAATGTTCGTGCCGGGAATGCGCATATTTCCGGAGAGATAAAAGGAAGTGTCCGAGTACAGGATAGACTCGAGCTTTCTTCTACAGCGCAGATTATGGGAGATATTACCTGCAGTGTCCTTGCGGTTGAGCCTGGAGCGCTTATTCAGGGAAAGGTCAGTATGGGTGGCATGTCTATGGAAGGAATAGATACAGAGAGTGTGAATAAAAGAACGCGAAGAAGACGCGGTACTGAGCCGGAGAGTGAAGAGGAAGAAATCGCAGAATAGAATGTGTCGATTTTACACAGGTTCTTAAAAGTCATGGAGCCTTTGCTACGTGACTTTTTTCTTCATAGTGAGGCAGTCGTATGTATATATACTTGTATGACAATTATCTCAGAGGACGGAAGTATGATCCTGTCATCGGTGCGATTGAAACAAGATTGACAGATTTTGGTATTGCTGGTAAAATTATTCGGCTTCAGCACCTTACAAATACTGAATCTGTGATCAATGAAGAGGTTCGTAGAGGCGCCTCAACCATTGTAATTGTTGGGAATGACAAGACGTTTGGTAGTGTACTGTCACGAGCCGCGGTATGCGATGTACCGTTTGGTTTTTTACCTGTTGGTGAGGACAATAGTATTGCGGAGGTCCTCGGCATTCCGGTTGGGGTAGAAGGATGTGATGTACTATCGAGACGACGAAAGGTAAAACTGGACGTCGGGTGGTTTAACAATCGATATTTTGTCTCACGACTCCATATCCCCCCAAGCGATATTATAGTAGAATATGACGAGCAGTTTCGTGTGTCATCGAAAAATGGAAAAATCGAACTTGTCGTCTGTAATCTTCAGCCGTATATTTGGAAAAATAGGCGCAACCGAGATATTGTGGTGCATCCGCAAGATGGAAAGCTGGAGGCATTTCTCAGACCATTGATTGGAAAAGGGATTCTGAGAGAAAAATACGAGGATCCGAGTATTTTTCCATTCGAAGAGATGGTAGTGAGTGGAAGAAAGCCCTTTCCCGTAGAGGCAGATGGAAAAATCTCAAAAGAAACAAAGATAACGATAAAACTTGCAAAAAATAAGATTGAAATGATTGTTGGGAGAGACCGAAAATTTTAGCATTGATTCAAACAGATTTATACAGATCCATTATGCTTTGGAGTGAATAGTACACAATATATATGCGCGGGTGGTGAAATGGTATACACGCTACCTTGAGGTGGTAGTGCCGAAAGGTGTGGAGGTTCGACTCCTCTCCCGCGCACAAAAAGGATACAGTTGAAAGACCGTCTTCTCATAGAGAATGAGTGGAGGTTCTTAGTCACAGGCTGACCACCCGCAGGGTGGGACTCCTCTCCCGTGCATGATGAAAAAAATTGTAGATACATTCTCATACAGCAGGAGCGGTCTTGCATAAAACAAAAACACCTCGACTGAATCAGTTGAGGTGTTTTTGTTCCACACAATAAGCCGAATTTTGTCCTTCGACTTGCTTTGCTCACTCAGGACAAGTTCACATACATGATGACGTGTGTACTTGCGCCGAATGAGCAAAGCGAATCGGGGCATGATCATTTCTCTTGTTTCAATATTACTATTGAAATCTTCACGTGCTAACTTTTTGAATCCCGATGGAATCGGGAAACACTGCACTTTCTCCGAGTAGGGTTTACCACGTTTCCTTGTCACCAAGGAACGAGAACAGTAGCTTTTGACTCGAGAGCAAAAACATCCGTTCACTTTTCACGTTTCCTCCGATGAATATCGGAGTAGTATAGTCTCTGTGGCACTGTCCCGCTGCACACTTCACAATGCACAGGGTGGGTGTTACCCACTACCCTGGTCTATGAATCACAGGGATTCATGAGGAGTTCGGACTTTCCTCTCCTGATTGAATCAGGAGCGATCATGTTGTATGGAACAAAGAGGACTATATATGAATATTGTCCGTTTGTCAAGGTGTCAGGTTGACCGTACTATCTATTTCTTATATGATAGACCTACCTTTTTCTATTATATATTTATGAAACGATCTGAAATTGTGCTGATGATAGCCCAGGTGCCCCTTGATTTTCTTCTTTTGCTCCTTGCCGGCGCGACGGCCTATTCAATGCGATTTGCCGATTGGGCGCTTGCCATAAAGCCGGTGTTCTTCAAGTTTTCATTGCAAGAGTTTCTTTCGGTCATCTATCCGGTTGCCGGAGGCTGGCTTATTATTTTTGCTCTGTTTGGCCTCTATTCCACGGATCAAAATCGAAAGTTGGGACGGGATCTTGTTCGTGTTTTTTTTGCGTGCAGTGTGGGACTTGCCGGCGTTGCGGTGTATGTGATGTTTTCGCAACAGCTCTTTGATTCCAGATTCCTTGCGCTTGCCGGGTGGGGGTTTGCGGTTGTATATGTTGCCCTTGGCAGAGTGTGTATGCGTGGTCTCAAATCAGTACTGTACAGACTCCACATAGGGAAGAGGCGCGTTGTGTTGATTGGGTCAAAAGACCAACGAGATGGTATTGCAAAAACATTTCGTTCCAGATCTGAACTGGGGTATGATGTTATTGACGTATTTGACACTATTTCAGCAGGCATATTTTCGCGTCTTGACACGCTATCGTTTGACGAAGTGATTGTGCTCTCACCAAAGGCACAAGAAAAGGAAATGCTTCAACTCCTTGCATATTGCAACAGAACACATAAGACATTTAAATATTCCGCGGATTTGTTTGCGACATTCGGAGCAAATATGGCAGTGTATCCGATTGCCGGTCTTCCCATGGTGGAATTGAAGTGGACAAAATTGGAAGGATGGTGGCGAGTGATAAAGCGTTTGAGTGATATTGTATGGAGTCTTGTCTGTGTTATTGTGTTCAGTCCGATACTGCTTGTCAGCTCGCTTCTTATTTTTTTTGAGTCAGGGCGTCCTATTATTTACAAAAATCTTCGCGTTGGTATTCGGGGCAAGGAATTTTTTACTCTCAAGTTTCGTTCAATGTATCAGAAAGATTCAACCGGTCCTCAGTTTGGTACAGCGGGTCTGCGCGCAGAAGCACGAGAAAAAAAACTTATTGTAAAGCACAGTACAAAGCAGGGGCCAATCTATAAAATTGGGAATGATCCTCGCGTCACTCCGTTTGGGCGTATCATACGTCGATGGAGTATTGATGAACTGCCTCAATTGTTCAACGTCCTCCGAGGGGAAATGAGCCTCGTTGGTCCTCGGCCACATCAGCCACGAGAGGTGGATAAATACAAAGATGACTATCCGATCGTGTTTACCCTAAAGCCCGGTATGACCGGTCTTGCACAAGTGTCAGGTCGCAGTGATCTCTCATTTGAAGAAGAAATGAAATTGGACATTCTCTACACCGAACGGTGGAGCAGTATGCTTGACTTTATTATTCTTTTGAAGACACCATTTATTCTGTTTCAAAAACGAAAAGCATTATGATTCGTATTGCACTTGTCCACGACTATCTCTCCCAAGATGGAGGGGCGGAGAGAGTATTAAAAGCATTTCACGAGATGTGGCCGGATGCGCCTATTTTTGTGTTGTTTCATGATAAAAAACAACTTTTTCAATTTCATGATGCGGATATTCGAGAATCATTTATGAAGCGATTGCCGTGGGGCAGAAAAAAATATCAGTGGTATCTTCCACTCATGCCTTTGGCAACAGAAAAGCACAATCTTCATGATTTTGATATCGTCATTTCGTCTACCAGCGCGTTTGCAAAAGGGGTACTTACAAGACCGGAAACATTACATATATCATACTGCCATACCCCAACACGGTATCTGTGGACAGATACACATGAGTACATCGCAGATTTGAAGTATAATAAACTTATCAAAGCATTTCTTCCTCGTCTTATACACAAACTTCGTCTCTGGGACAAAATGAGCGTGGACAGAGTCGATCATTTTATTGCGAATTCCGGCACAGTCGCGCACCGCATCCAAAAATATTATCGCCGAGAGAGTGATATTATATACCCACCCGTGGATGTGTCTCAATATTCTGTAACGAACGATATTCGTGATTACTTCATTACAGGAGGAAGGCTTGTGTCATACAAACAGTTTGATCTTGTTGTCCACGTGTTCAATAGACTTGGGTGGCAATTAAAAATTTTTGGTGATGGATCGGAGGAGGCGTATTTAAAACGTATTGCAAAGAAGAATATCAGTTTTGTGGGACGAGTGAGCGATGAAGAAAAAGCCCGCCTTCTTCGTCACGCAAAAGCGTTTATTCATCCGCAGGTAGAAGATCTCGGCATTACACCGATAGAGTCTATGGCAAGTGGACGGCCGGTGATCGCCTTTGGCGAAGGGGGGGTGACAGAAACAGTCATTCCTGGACAAACAGGTGTCTTTTTTTATGAACAAACATGGGAAGCACTCCTCGATACACTGTTGGCGTTTGATCATACGGCATGGGACACACAGCGTATTCGCGCATGGTCAGAAAAGTTTGCAGAAGATAGATTCAAAGTGCAAGTACAAAAATATGTCGAAGAAACATACGATGCATTTCTTCAGAGGCTAAAACAATGTCAATTGGTAGTAAGGTAATATGGTATATCGTGTATGATCATAGGAATAGATGCACGTCCATTGCTTACCATTCCAAAAACAGGCGTGGGTGAGTTTGCCTATGAGCTTCTGTCTCATCTGTTTGTACAAGACACAAAGAACACGTACCTGTTGTTTGCAAATGCGTTTACAGAACAGGACGAGATGCCATTCCAAGAATATGCGAACGTGCAATGGGTGATAACCCGTGTGCCAAATAAACTATTGCATCTTTCGATTTTTTTATGTGGCTACCCACAGCTCGACAGATATGTTGCAAACCGTGCAGGCGTCCAGTCTATAGACGTATGGTTTTCTCCAAATCTTCAGTTTACATCATGTTCAAAGTATACAAAACATATACTCATCGTCCATGACCTGTCATATTATCACTATCCATCTTTTTTTTCATACAAAGGAAGGATATGGCATAGAGCGGTACGGGCAAAAAAGCAGATAACGCATGCTGACGTGATTATTACCCCATCACAACATACGGCTCGAGATGTGGCAGATGTCTATGAAGTAGAGAAAGAACGTATTCACATCGTGTATCCGGGTGTGTGTTCACATCTTCAATCAGATCAGAAGCATACGGTGGCAGAAGTTATCCAGACATACAATCTTCCAGAGACATTTTTGCTTTTTCTCGGTACACTCGAGCCACGAAAAAATATAGATGGGATATTGGATGCATATCGTTGTTCATCATATCTCAAAAAGAAAATTCCTCTCATTTTTGCAGGGTCTCTTGGATATAAAGGAAGCCTGTACAAAGCAATGATTGAACAAACAGAAGGAGCAAGATATATTGGCTATGTGGACGAGCGTGATAAGCATGGATTGTATGCGCGTGCTCGAGCATTTGTCTATCCCAGTTTGTACGAAGGATTTGGTTTGCCTGTCCTCGAAGCACTGTCATGTGCTACCCCGGTTATTACAAGCCACCGTACCTCATTGCCGGAAGTGGTGGGGGATGCAGGAATATTGGTAAATCCCTATAGTGTCACGGAGTTGCAAACGCGTATGGAAGATATTGTCCATGATGATATGCTGTATAGCGCGGTACAAGAAAAAGCAGTGGAACAGGCAATACGGTTTTCGTGGGATGTTGCTGTAAGACGATGTATGGAGCTCATCGAACATATATGAAAATAGGCATCGACGCTCGTATGTATGGTCCGAGAAACGCAGGGCTTGGAAGATACATCGAGCAATTGATTGAACAACTCAAATATCTTGACGACGAGCATGAGTATGTTATTTTTTTGAAACAAGAATCATTTGACGCGTTTCAATTACCAAACCAAACATGGAAAAAAGTGTTGGCTGATGTTTCGTGGTATGGATGGAAAGAGCAATTGTTCATGCCTAGTATCCTCAGACAGGAACACATAGATCTCATGCATTTTCCACATTGGAATGTTCCAATATTGTACAGGAAAAAATTTGTCGTCACGATTCATGATTTGATCATGTTTCATTTTTCTCGAAAAGAGGCGACGACGCACGGGTCACTTGTATATTTTTTGAAAGATCAATTACATCGATTTCTTGTCCGATCTGTCGCAAGACGGGCGAGCTCTATTTTTACAACAAGCGAATATACAAAGCAGGATATTGTAAAGACCTTACGCATTGAGTTAAAAAAGATTCATGTGACGTATCAGGCACCATTTTTGAACAACGAACAACGAGCAACGAGCAACGAACAAGTGGTATCGTTGTTTGGAATAAAGAAGCCGTATGTGTTGTATGTGGGGAATGCGTATCCACATAAGAATTTGGAGCGGTTGGTTCAGGCGTGGAACATCGTTGAACAGGAAGCACCGGGATATCAGTTGGTATTTGCCGGCAAGGATTCGGTGTTTTATGAGAATATTAAAAAAAGCACTCAAGCACTCAAGCACTCAAGCACAGTTGTGTTTACGGGGTATGTCTCAGATGAAGAATTGGGTGCACTTTACGAAAATGCAGACCTCTCTGTCTTCCCATCGCTCTATGAAGGATTTGGATTGCCGCCACTTGAGGCGATGGCGCACGGTGTGCCGGTGGTGTCTTCCAATGCAAGCTGCTTGCCGGAAGTGCTGGGGGAAGCAGCATTGTATTTTGATCCTGAGAGTATTGACGACATGGCTCTCGCGATAATCGAAGGAATACGAAACGAAGACATTCGCTATACAATGCGACAAAATGCCAAAGAAGAGTTGAAACGATATTCTTGGAAACGGTGTGCAGAGCAGATGTTGAATGTGTATACCACCTTGGTATAGCAATTCGTCCACATATCACATAACACAGTCTTGATACACGCAAGACTGTTTTCTTTTTTTATGCTATACTCAGAGCAATAACAGCATACATACGCTGAGATATCACCATGGCATCAAAAACAAAACGTATAATTCAGACATGCTCTGTGTGTGAGAAGACAGGACACAATAAACGTCGCTGTTCTTTGGTTACAAAACCATATCTGCAGAAGGCTATCCAAAAAACGCAGAGTGCAGTGGGGTCAATACATATACCAGATGATACTACCCCTGCGTCGCCACCGCCAAAAAGAAACACTACAAAACACTATGTTCCAATAGTCATTGGAAAGAGCGTGGCACAGTCAGCATATCTGATTGATTTATCAGAAAAAAACAAACAGAGTGATCCATCGTGGGATGCAATTCATTCTTTCAGAGAAAAATTAGCGCAGTCAATTGATCGAAGAACAGTGGATTTTGCAGCGTCAATTCGTGCGACAAAGAAAAGCAAAGAACGAAACAGTCGAACACAAAGAATGTCGCCAGCATTTCATTTTCCAAAAATATCCATGCCCCAGTTTCATGTGCCCCATGTTCATTTACATTTGCCACATATTACGATACCGCGTGCGCCATCATTTCCACGGTTTCATGTTTCTGTTTCGTTCTTTTCCTCTTTTTCCCGTGTCTCTATCCGTCGTTTCGTTCCGGTATTGTTTGTGCTCCTTCTCCTTATCGCCCTCCCACTCCCGGCAATGAGTGCGTACCAGTCAATTCGCGCGGACAGCGCACATATCGTATCGGCAAGTACGGATGCGTTTGTATCGTTGCAAAAGTCTACGACTGCGGCCTTTCAAGCAAACACAGTCCTCGCACAATCAGAATTGCAAAATGCTTTGGTTGGATTCAATGAAGTGGAAACATTTTTAGATCAAGATACATACAGAGTCCTTGCGGATATTATTGGTACAATCCCATTCATTGGTGACCACGTGACGAGTCGACGTGCAATGATCAATGCAGGACAGCATATCGCACTCGGCAACACATACATGGTAAAAGGTATCTCCGATGCGTACGTAAAAGGTGATATGCCGATGACAGAACGACTGTCGATTCTTACTGCGCATATAGAGCAAGCGCTTCCGCAATACGAAGAAGCGCGCAGAGATCTTGTTTCCGTGAATCCGAACATTCTCTCAAAGGATCAGCAAGCAGTATTTGAAGAGTTTCTTGTGTTGTATAGTGCATATATAGATGACATGCGTGATCTTGCGAATTTGTCGCATGTTCTTTATGATGTGTTTGGTGGGGATACATTTCATCGATACCTTTTACTATTCCAAAACAATCATGAGATTCGTCCGACCGGTGGGTTTATTGGAAGTTTTGCAATTCTCGATACGCAAAAAGGGAAGATAGAAAACATTGATATTCCGGGAGGTGGAAGTTACGACGTGCAGGGGCAGTTTGACAAATACATTGTTCCGCCTTTGCCACTCCAGTTGGTAAATGACCGATGGGAGCTCCAAGACGTCAATTGGTTCTTTGACTTTCCTACGACGGCTCGAAAAGCAGAATCATTTGTGACGGATGCGCGAGGAGTAACATTTGATGGAACGATAGCAGTCAATGCCTCGGTTATTAAACGGCTCCTTCGAGTCATCGGCCCGGTTGTTGCGTCTGACTATGATATGCTTTTGGATGCAGAGAATATTTTACCAACACTCCAACACCATGTCGAAGGAGACTACACCGCATCAGTAGGAGAAGCGCCAAAAGAGATATTGACGAATGTTCTTGATGAACTTCTTTCTGCAGTGCAAACGATCCAGCCACAACAGCTCATCATATTATTGCAGGAGCTCCATGAAGCGCTCGGAGAAAAAGAAATTCAGGTTGCCCTGAAAGATACAGCATCAGATGCCAGACTGTCGTCATTTGGGTGGACAGGAAGCATGCTCCAGTCAGATCCTCGACAAGAATACCTTGCTGTGGTTGCAACAAACCTACAGGGACAAAAATCTGATGCACGGATAACGCAACATATAGAACATCGTGCTGAGGTACAGGAGGACGGCTCGGTCATTGTGCGTGCAACGATTTCCCGAACGCACACGGGTGATGAGACCGAAGAGTTCTATGGCGCCACAAACATCACGTATATGCGAACGTATGTGCCACAGGGATCAATACTTCTCGATGCGGGTGGATTTTCCTATCCACCAGAAGACGCGTTTCATGTTCCAGAACAGTGGTATAAAACAGATACGGATTTGGACACAATAGAAAAAGAAGTGGGCATCCATAAGGATACTGGGACACGTATTACGAATGAATTTGGAAAGACAGCATTTGGAAATTGGATGATTGTTCCACCTGGAGAGACGAAAGAGATTTGGTTCACCTATCAGCTTCCGTTTTCAGTCGTGGATAAAAAAATAGGGCGAGATAGAATATCTGAAATATTTTTTTCTCAACCGGACGCGGTATCAAGGTATTCACTTTTTGTTCAAAAACAATCCGGTGTTGATGCTACATTTTCTTCTACCGTAACATACCCGTATGGCTGGCTTCCACGGTGGAAGAGTATGCGTACTATTGATTTGACGCCGACCGGTGCATATATGGAAACAATACTCACAACAGACGTTGTCTATGGAATTGTCCTTGAACAGCATATATAGCGCAGTGTGATATACTTGTCCCTATATGTCAAGAAAAAAAATAGTGCCACAAAAAAATGGATCAGGAGAACATATCTTTTCTTCAAAACCACTCGTTGCGGATGATGTGGGTGCTGTTTTATCCAATGTTTCCATCCCGGCAACACCAACAAAACACACAACGTATAGGACAAGGAAAGAACATGAATCTCAGAGAAACGCGAAAACAAAAACGTTAGATCTGGAACTGACGCACATTTATGAAAATGAAGACGGCAGTCTGCCAGACATGAAATCGTTTGAAATACAAAAGGGAGGGCGGTTTCTCCGTGCGTTGCTGACGGTTGTCATTTCAGTTGGATTCTTAGGTGGCGTGGTATGGTTTGGGTACACAAAATTTCAGCACCAGGATGGCGCATTTGTAGAGAACGATGTCATTCTATCAATCGGGGGAGAGCGTGACGTGCGGTACGCAGAGGCG
>Ga0210019_1001778_pt1:5000-22187 | contig 22187 bp, 16 predicted proteins | sample CryGeyCG2114_020_2_FD_183969 | JGI IMG/M metagenome (GOLD analysis project Ga0210019, IMG submission 183969) | Groundwater microbial communities from aquifer - Crystal Geyser CG11_big_fil_rev_8/21/14_0.20 (SPAdes) (version 2) | ecosystem: Environmental > Aquatic > Deep subsurface >...
TCAGCAGATTGCGCGCCCCCGCCGGCAGGGCAGGGCCGTTGTCGACGTCGTCCTCGGCCTCGACCTCCGCCGCAGCGTCCTCGTTCACGAATGCCTTGCTCACCTTGGTTCTCTCTGGCTGACCGGAATGGCTCTATTCTAGCGCAGGTCGCCGCGCTACAAGCCGGTTTAAATCACAACCGCCGCAGGCTTGCCATGCCGGAAACTTCCGACCGCCCCCTGGGCGCCCCCCTGCCCGACTGGACGCCGCGCCCGCGGCCCGGACGCGAGACCCTCAGGGGACCCCGCTGCCTGCTGGAGCCGCTTTCGGCCGCCGCCCATGCAGAGTATCTGTGGCGCACCAATTCCGAGGACGACGGCAGCATGTGGGATTACATGTCCTGCGGCCCCTTCGCCGGGTTCCAGGAATACCGCACCTGGGTTGTGGGGGCCGAGGCGTCGGACGATCCCCTGTTCTTCGCCATCGTCGACGGCGCGACGGGCCGGGCGTCGGGCGTCGCCAGCTACCTCCGCATCGATCCCGTCAACGGCGTCGTCGAGGTCGGCAACATCGCCTATTCCCCGGCTCTGCAGGGCTCGATCCCGGCGACGGAGGCCATGCACCTGATGATGGCCCATGCCTTCGACGGCCTCGGCTACCGCCGCTACGAGTGGAAGTGCAACGCCTTCAACGCGCCGTCGCGCCGCGCGGCGCAGCGCCTGGGCTTTTCCTACGAGGGGCTGTTCCGCAACCACATGGTGGTCAAGGGCCGCAGCCGCGACACCGCCTGGTTCGCGATCACGGACCGGGACTGGCCCGCCATCAAGGCCGCCCATCAGGTCTGGTTGGCGCCGGAAAACTTCGACGCGGAGGGACGGCAGCGGCAGCGCCTTTCAGCGCTTACGAAACCCCTGCGGACGGAAGATCCGGGAACGGTCTAACAGTCAGGGGCCGCGATCAGCCGCCCACCGTCGTCGGCTCGCAGAACTGGCGGCGCTTTTTCAGGTCGGCGCAGATCTGCCTTGCCTCGCCCTTGGACTTCAAAGGGCCGGCCTTGAGACGGTAGTAGGTGCCCTTCTTGCCCAGATCGACCTTGGCGACCTCGTGCTCCATGTCCTTCAGCACGGTGCGGTGGCGGCGCTGGATCAGCTTCCAGCCGTCCTCGGCCTGCTTCTCTGACCGGTAGGAGGCGAGGTGCACGCCCGGCTGCGGCCCCTTCGGCTTTTCCTCCTTGGCCATCTTGTCCTTGTCGCCAAGGCTGGTGGGGCCGGCCTGGGCCGAGGCCATCTTGGGTGCTTCCGGCTGCATGGCCTTTTCGATGGCCGCGCGCTCGCGCGTGTATTCGTCGGAGGTGATGTAGCCGCCGTCGCGAAGCTGCTCCAGGCGGCGCACCATGTCGGCGGCCTCCATCAATCCCTGGGGCGGCGGCGCCGGATTGACCAGGCGCACGGGCGCGGCCGGCATCAGCGCATCGAGGATCAGGTTGCGTTCCGCCGCGTGCTGCGAGACGGAAATGGCGCGCAGTTCAAGGGCGCGACCGATGGCGCGCAGGCGTCCGGAGATCTGTTCCGTGGTAGGTACCGGCCGGTCAAGGCCCGCCGACGCGGGCGGCGAGGTCAGCGGCAGCAGGGCGCCGATGTTGGCCTGGCGTCGGGCCGCAAATTCCTGGGGCGTCACCAGGCCCTGGTCACGCAGGGCGCGCATGGTGGCGAAGCGGGAGACCACGTTCTGGTCACCGCCGGTGAACGCCTCCATGGTGCTCATCGGTCGACCGGGCGTGGCCAAGGCCTGCTGCTGAGTGGCCGCCGAGGTCACGGGCGGCGGCGAACCGAAGGACGTGACGGGCGCCGGACGTCCCGTGGGTGCGGCTGAGACGGTGGCCGGCGCGCCGGGGAAGCCGGCGGGCGCCTGGCCCAAGCGCACGGCGCTCGGCACCTCGCCGGAATCGAGCAACGACAGGTTGACGCTGGCGATCTGCGAGGCGGGCCGCGTCGCCAGGTTGTTCCACACCACGAACTGTTGCGACTCTTCCGGACGCAGGGCCAGGACGGCCTCGTACATCTGGCGCGACTTGGTGATCTGACCCGTGTTCTGGTAGAGGATGCCGGCCCCCAGAAGCGCGTCGACGTCCTTGGGGTTGGCCTGCAGGGCCTTCTGGAAATGGCTTTCGGCGGTGACGAAGTTGCCCTTGGCCAGTTCGGCGATGCCCAGTTCGGCCTCGTCGTTCTGCTTCAGGGGACTGCCCGCCCAGAAGTTATCGCTGAAGATCTGCGATTCCGACAAAGCGCCGCACGCGCCGAGGCTCATGCCCGCCACCGCAACAAAAGCAAACCGCGCCATCAGACGTCGACCGGTCATGATCCTCTCCCGCAGCTAAGACGGCACCACCCCCGGCGTTCACTCCCAAGAAAACGCCGAAAAACCCAGGCGGGCGGCGCCACGTCTGGATCAACTCAAGGATAGTGAAAACCATTGGGGTAAACAATTGGTAAAAAAGGAGGAATCACCCGGCATCCCAAGGGACGCCGGGGTCCGGCCCTATCAGGCCAGTTCCATGAACCGCACGCCCGGCGCCGCGCCGTGGGCGCCCGCCCCGCGTCGCCCTAGGAAGACAGCGCCTCGGCGATGGCGGCCCCCAGTTCCTGGGTCGAGGCCGTGCCGCCCATGTCGCGGGTCTTGGGCCCGTCGCCGGCGACCACCTGTTCGATGACGCGGACGATCTCGTCGGCGGCATCCTTCTGGCCCAGATGGTCGAGCATCATCGCCGCCGACCAGATCTGACCGATGGGGTTGGCGATGTTCTGACCGGCGATGTCGGGAGCCGAACCGTGGACCGGCTCGAACATCGAGGGATATTCCCGTTCCGGATTGATGTTGGCCGAGGGCGCGATACCGATGGTGCCGGTGCAGGCCGGGCCCAGGTCCGACAGGATGTCGCCGAACAGGTTGGAGCCGACGACCACGTCGAACCAGTCCGGATTGCGCACGAACTGGGCGGTCAGGATGTCGATATGGAACTGGTCCGTCTCGACGTCCGGATATTCCGATGCGATGGCCGCGAAGCGTTCGTCCCAATAGGGCATGGAGATGCTGATGCCGTTGGACTTGGTCGCCGAGGTCACCTTCTTGCGCTTGCGCGTACGCGCCAGTTCGAAGGCGACGCGGATGATGCGGTCGCAGCCCTTCTTGGAAAACACGGAAAGCTGGGTCGCGAATTCTTCCGGCGTGCCGACGTTGGCGCGCCCGCCGATGTCGGAATATTCGCCCTCGTTGTTCTCGCGCACGACCAGGAAATCGATGTCGCCTGGCTTGCGGCCCGCCAGCGGGCAGGGCATGCCTTCCATGAGTTTCACCGGACGCAGCGACAGGTACTGCTGGAACTGGCGACGGATGGGGATCAGCAGCCCCCACAGGGAGACGTGGTCCTTCACGCCCGGGAAGCCGACGGCGCCCAGCAGGATCGAGTCGTGCCCCTTGATCGTGTCCAGACCGTCCGCCGGCATCATGGCGCCTTCCTTGGCGTAACGCTCGCAACTCCAGTCGAACTCGTCGAACTTGAACGACAGGTCGTGTTTGCGGCCGACAGCCTCGAGCACGCGCAGCGCCTCGGGCATGACTTCGTTGCCGATGCCGTCCCCGGGGATGACGGCGATGCGGTAGGCATTGGTGGACATGGATGGCTCCCTTGTTGGTCTTTATGCCGCCCGCGGGCGGGAGGCTGTTTTAGCCTCCTGCCCCGGCCCCCGCAAGCACGCGGACAAGGAGATCCTTGTCCACGTTGCCGCCGGACAGCACCACGCCCGTCTTGCGGCCGGCCGTGGCGTTCCCTTCCTTAAGGCGCGCCGCAAGCGCCGCGGCGCCCGCTCCTTCCGCCAAGTTGTGGCTATCGGTGAAATAGGCGGCGATGGCGGTCGTGATCTCGTCGTCGGAAACGGCGACGACGCGCGTAGCGCCCCTGCAAATGATCTCCAACGCAAGGGCGTCCGGCTTGCGCACGGCCAGACCCTCGGCCACCGTGTCGACACCGTTGGTCGCGACGACCCGGCGTTCGGCAAAGGACAGCGCGTAGCAGGGTGCTCCTTCGGCGACCACGCCGACGACCTCGGTCTTCAGGCCCAGCGCGTCGCGCGCCGCGATGACCCCGCAGATGCCCGAACCCAGGCCGATCGGCACATAGACCGTATCCAGGTCCGGCTGCGCTTCGAACAGTTCCAGGCCGTAGGACGCGACCCCCTGGACCAGCCAGGGATGGAACGGCGGGACCATGTGCAGGCCCCTCTCCGCCGCCAGGTCTTCGGCGAACTCGCGAGCCGCCTGAAAGTCGTCGCCGTGCTCGATCAGGTCGGCCCCGTTGGCCGCCATGGCCGCGTTCTTGCCCGGATTGTTCCCCTTCGGCACGACGATTGTGGCCGGCAGGCCGACCATGCGCGCCGCACGGCCGACGCTCTGGCCGTGGTTGCCCGTGGTCGCCGTGATAACCCCCGCAAGATCCGGATTCCCGGCCTTGAGCCGCGTGAGGTAGACAAGACCGCCCCGGACTTTGAAGGCGCCGATGGGGGTGTGGTTCTCGTGCTTGATCCAGGTTTCGCCGCCGGTGCGCCGGTTGAGGAGCGGCCAGGTCAGGGTCGGCGTCGGCACCAAATGCGACATGACGATGTCCCGCGCAGCCTCCAGTTCCGTTCGCGTCAGCCAATCCATGAAGCGTCTCCCCACATTTCAGACCTATTGTTCCCGATCAATTCCACATTAACTCCGGACATTCCAACATTAATTCAATACAATTGACATACAATCGATACAATCATTAAAATCGCACCATGACAATCTGGATGCCCGAACTCCGCGGCCGGCCCGGCCCCAAGTACCAGGCCATCGTCGACGCCATCGTCGATGCCGTGCAGACGGGCGACCTGACGCCGGGCACCAAGCTGCCGCCGCAACGCAACCTGGCCTACGACCTGGGCGTGACGCTCGGCACCGTGACCCGGGCCTATCAGGAACTGGAACGCAGCGGCCTCGCGCGCGGCGAGGTCGGCCGCGGCACCTTCATCACGGCCCCCGCCGACCGCGCGCCTGCCCCTTCGCTGAACGACAACATCGACGCCCTGCGCAACAGCGTCAACATGGAGCATACGCCGGTCGACGCCCTTTACGGCACCGACACCATGGGATCGGAAGGGTTGGAACTGGCCTCAAACTATCCGGTCACGGCGGGCGTGGGCGCCCTGACCCAGCGCGCCGTGACCCGCGTCAACCACGAGGCCGTGTGGGAGGCCGTGTCCCGTTACCAGACCCACAACGGCCTGCGCCCGCACCGCGACGCGGCGGCGGATTGGCTGAACGGCCTGGGCGTCGACGCCCGCGCCGAGGACATCCTGATCGCCCCGGGCGCCCAGGCGGCGACGCAGACGGCATTGATGGCGCTGGCCCGGCCGGGCGACCTGATCCTGGCCGAGGCGCTGAGCTGGCCCGGCCTGAAGGCGACGGCCGCCCCCCTGGGCCTCCGGGTCGAGGGCCTGGCCATGGACGGCGACGGCTTGGTCCCCGATGCCTTCGAACAGGCCTGCCGCGACCGCGCACCCAGACTTCTCTACCTGCTGCCGACGCTGCAGAACCCGACGGCCTCGGTCATGCCCGAGGAGCGGCGCCGCCGCATCGCCGAGATCGCCCGCCGCCACGGCGTGTTCGTGATCGAGGACGACGTCTACGGCTTCCTCCTGGACCAGGCACCGCCGCCGCTGCACTCCCTCGCCCCCGACGTCACCGTCTACGTGACCAGCCTGTCGAAGGCGGTCTCTCCGGGATTGCGCGTGGGCTACGTGCTGGTGCCGCAAGGCCGCATGGCGTCCTTCGTGGGTGCGTTGCGGTCGTCGACCCTGATGGCCTCGCCCATCGCCGTCGAGATCGCATCCGAGATGATCCGGGGCGGCGAGGCCGAGGAAATGATGGCCCGGCAGCGCCGCGAAGTGGAAAGCCGCCAGCGGGACCTGATGCGCCACCTCGGCCATCTCGACCTGCGCAGCCATCCGCGCTCGCTCCACGCCTGGCTGCCGGTGCCCCTGGGCTTCACGGGGCCCGAGTTCCGCACCCGCCTGTTGGAGCGCGGGGTGTCCGTGACCCCGGGCAACGCCTTCGTCATGGACGAACGGCACCGTCCGGACCGGCCGCACGTACGCCTCTGCCTGGGCGCCGAACAGGACCGCCAGCGGCTGGAACGGGCGCTTGCCATCATCGCCGAGGTCGCGGCCGGCACCGGCGCGCAGACGGAGCCGACCTACGTTTGATTCTCTTTCCCCGCTTTGGGATCGAAGGGTGCGACCGTGAACCCGTGGTTCAGGGGCCCGTGGCCGTGGCCCAGGCCGGGCGCGGTGCGGATCGCCTCTGCCACGTAGGCGCGGGCACGGGCGACGGTGTCGATCAAATCCAAGCCCTGGGCGATCCCCGTGGCACAGGCGCTTGCGAGCGTGCAGCCCGTGCCGTGGGTATGCGGCGTGTCGATGCGCGGGGTTTCCCAGCCCACGGTTTCTTCGGGCGTGACCAGCAGGTCCGTCACCCTGTCCCCGTCCAGGTGCCCGCCCTTCATCAGGACCGCCCTGGCGCCGAGCGCGAGGATGTCCTGCCCCGCGTCGAGCATGTCCTCGACCGTGCGCACGGGCAGGCCCGTCAGCGCCTCTGCCTCGGGCAGGTTGGGCGTGACCAGCGCGGCCCCCGGCAGCAGCCGGGTCTTGAGGACCGCGACCGCATCGTCGTCGAGCAGCGCATGGCCGCCCTTGGCGATCATCACAGTGTCCAGGACCAGCGGCACGCCCGCCGCCGCCTCAGCCAAGGCGTCGGCAACGGCGTTTGCGACCTCGGCCCGGTGCAGCATGCCGATCTTGATGCAATCGGCGCCGATGTCGTCAATCACCGCGCGGACCTGCGCCGCGACGAAGTCCGCCGGCACGGGCTGGATCGCGGACACGCCCCGTGTGTTTTGCGCCGTCAACGCGGTGATCGCGGTCATGGCGTAGCCGCCCAGCGCGGTCACCGTCTTGATGTCCGCCTGAATCCCGGCGCCGCCGCCGGAATCGGAGCCGGCGATGACCAGCACACGGCCGTTCACTTGCATCCGGTTCAGGCCCGGACTTCCGTCTCGATGACGGTGATCAGGTCGTCCACGACGCGGGTGATGAGGATATCGTCCTCGCCCTCGGCCATGACACGGACCAAAGGCTCCGTGCCCGACGGGCGGACCAGCAGGCGCCCCTTGTCCTTCAGCATGGCCTGGGCATCGGCGATGGCGTCCTGCACGCAGGCCGCTTCCAGCGGCGAGACGCCGTTGAACCGCACGTTCTTCAGAAGCTGCGGCAGGGGCTCGAAAGGCCGACAGACCTCGCTTGCCCGCTTGCCCGACTTCTTGACCACGGACAGCACCTGCAGCGCCGCGATCAGGCCGTCGCCGGTGGTCGAATAGTCGCCCAGGATGATGTGGCCCGACTGCTCGCCACCCAGGTTGAAGCCCTTGGCGCGCATGAACTCTACGACGTAGCGGTCGCCCACCTGGGTGCGTTCCAGGCCGAGGCCCATATCGTTCAGGTAGCGTTCCAGGCCCAGGTTGGACATCACCGTGGCGACCACGCCGCCGCCCTGCAGGATGCCGCGCTCCAGCCAGTTGCGCGCGACCAGACCAAGTATCTGGTCGCCGTCGACCAGATCGCCGTGCTCGTCGGCGATGATCACCCGGTCGGCGTCGCCGTCGAGCGCGATGCCCAGGTCTGCGCCGTGGGCCACGGTCAGGGAGCGCAGGGTCTCCGTATTGGTGGAACCGCAGTCCCGGTTGATGTTGAAGCCGTCGGGATCGACGCCGACGGGCACGACGTCGGCGCCCAGTTCCCACAGGACCTCGGGCGCCACCCGGTATGCCGCGCCGTTGGCGCAGTCGAGGACGACCTTGAGGCCGTCGAGAGTGTGTTCGCGGGGGAAGGTGCGCTTCACATGATCGTTGTACCGACCGCGCGAACTTTCCAGACGCCAGGTCCGGCCCAGCATGTCCGGCGGCGCCAGGTCGGCGGACTGGTCGCCCGCCATGCGGGCCTCGATCTCCAACTCGATGGCGTCCGAGAGCTTGTAGCCGTCCGGGCCGAACAGCTTGATGCCGTTGTCATGATAGGGATTGTGCGAGGCCGACAGCATGACTCCCAGGTCGCACCGCAGCGATTGCGTCAACATGGCGATCGCCGGCGTCGGGATGGGGCCGACGATGATCACGTCCATGCCGACGGAGACGAACCCGGCAACCAGCGCGGGCTCCAGCAGATAGCCCGATAGCCGCGTGTCCTTGCCGATTACCACCCTATGACGATGATCGCCGCGGATGAACTGCGCGCCCGCAGCCATGCCGACCTTCAAGGCCGTTTCGGCGGTCATGGGGTCGGAATTGGCGATGCCGCGGATGCCGTCGGTGCCGAACAGTTTGCGTGTCATGACCCGAATTATACCAAAGTGTTGGTTAACAGGCCCCTTATGGACCCTTCCCTTGGACCTCTGCAATAGCCCCGTAGACGGCCAGCGCCTGGCGGTGTTCGGCCACGTCGTGGACGCGAAAGATTCGCACGCCGCGGTCCCAGGCCGCCAGCGCCGTGGCGACGGAACCGGCGACGCGCCGGGCCGGCGGCACGTCGCGGTCGATCTTGGCGATGTAGCTTTTGCGGGACACGCCCAGGACCACCGCATGTCCCGTCGCCGCCAGGACGTCCAGATCGGCAAGCAGCGAGAGGTTGTGCCGAACGGTCTTGCCGAACCCGATGCCGGGGTCGAGCGCGATGTCGGCCGCCGCGATGCCCGCCTCCCGGCACGCGCGGGCGCGGGCCAGGAGATGGTCCCGCACTTCGGCGACGACGTCACCGTAGGTGGGGTTGTCCTGCATGGTGCCGGGTTCGCCCTGCATATGCATGAGGATCACCGGCACGCCGAGATCCGCCGCCGCGTCAAGCGCCCCCTCCCCCGTCAGTGCCGCGACGTCGTTGATGATGCGCGCACCGGCCGTCACGGCGGCGCGCATGACCTCGGGCCGGCGGCTGTCGATGGAAACCAGGGCGCCCTCGGCCGTCAGGGCCTCGATCACGGGAACGACGCGGCGGAGTTCCTCCTCGACGGGAACGGGCTCGGCCCCGGGTCGGGTCGATTCTCCGCCCACGTCCAGGATGTCGGCGCCTTCGGCCAGAAAGGCGAGGCCGCGGCGGACGGCATCCTCAAGGGCGAAGGCCTCGCCGCCGTCGGAAAAACTGTCGGGCGTCACGTTGAGCACCGCCATCAGGCGGGGCCGGTCCAAGGACAGGCCAGCGAACGAGGGCGGAACCACGGGCCCCGGTCCGGGAGCGATCACGATTCCGGCTGCGGTTCCGGTCCGAACCCGCCGGGGCTTCCCCCAGGTTTGCCATGGGGCTTGCGGCCCTTGCCCGCATCGGGCACCGAGGCCTTGCGACCCGAACCGTCGGCCGGCGTCGAACCGGTATCGTCCTCGCGGGTGATCGTCTCGCCACGCATGGCCTTCTGGACTTCCTCACCTGTCAGCGTTTCGTATTCCAAGAGGGCGTCGGCCAAGCGGTGCAACTGCTCCATGTGCTCGGTCAGGATGTTACGGGCGCGGGTTTCGGCTTCGTCGATCAGGCGGCGTACTTCTTCGTCGATAAGCGCGGCCGTCGCATCGGATACGTTTTTCTGGCGCGCGACGGAATGCCCCAGGAAGACCTCTTCCTCGTTGTCCGCATAGCGCAGGCGGCCCAGCTTGTCGGAGAACCCGAATTCGGTAACCATGCGCCGCGCCATGTAGGTCGCCTGCTGGATGTCGCCGCCGGCCCCGGTGGTCACATTCTCCTTACCGAAAATCAGTTCCTCCGCGATGCGCCCGCCGAAGGCCATGGCCAACTGCGATTCAAGTTGTATCTGCGACTGGCTCAACTTGTCCCGCTCCGGCAGGGACATGGTGACCCCCAGCGCGCGGCCGCGCGGGATGATCGTCACCTTGTGGATCGGGTCGTGCTTGGGCATGTATATGCCGACGATGGCATGGCCCGCCTCGTGATACGCGGTCAGGCGCTTTTCCTCCTCGGTCATCACCATGGAGCGGCGCTCAGCGCCCATCAGGACCTTGTCCTTGGCGTTCTCGAAGTCGCTCATGGTCACCACGCGGTGCCCGGCGCGGGCGGCCAGCAGGGCCGCCTCGTTGACCAGGTTGGCGAGGTCGGCACCCGAGAATCCGGGGGACCCGCGGGCGATGATCTTGGCGTCCACGTCGGGCGCCAGCGGCACCTTCTTCATGTGGACCTTGAGAATCTTTTCGCGGCCCAGGATGTCCGGGTTCGGCACCACCACCTGGCGGTCGAAGCGGCCCGGGCGCAACAGCGCCGGGTCGAGCACGTCCGGCCGGTTGGTGGCGGCGACCAGGATGACGCCCTCGTTGGCCTCGAACCCGTCCATCTCCACAAGCAACTGGTTGAGGGTCTGTTCCCGTTCGTCGTTGCCGCCGCCGAGCCCGGCGCCGCGATGGCGGCCGACGGCATCGATTTCGTCTATGAAGATGATGCAGGGCGCGTTCTTCTTGCCCTGTTCGAACATGTCGCGCACGCGCGACGCACCCACACCGACGAACATCTCGACGAAGTCGGAACCGGAGATGGTGAAGAACGGCACATTGGCCTCGCCGGCGATGGCGCGGGCCAGCAGCGTCTTACCGGTGCCCGGAGGTCCGACGAGCAGGCAGCCCTTCGGAATTTTGCCGCCCAGGCGCTGGAACTTCTGCGGATCCTTCAGGAACTCGACGACTTCCTCGAGTTCCTGCTTGGCCTCGTCGATACCCGCGACGTCCTCGAAGGTGACGCGGCCCGTCTTCTCGGTCAAAAGCTTGGCCTTCGACTTGCCGAAGCCCATGGCCTTGCCGCCGCCCGACTGCATCTGGCGCATGAAGAAGATCCACACGCCGATCAGCAGCAGCATGGGGAACCAGGATATCAGAATGCCCCACAACGTGGGCGAGTTCTCGTCCGACGGCTTGGCCTTGATGCTTACGCCCTGCTCGCGCAAACGGGTAACCAAGTTGGGATCGTCGGGCGCGTAGGTCGTGAAATGGCGGCCGTCGCGCATGTTGCCGGAAATCGACTGTCCCTGGATGACGACATTGCGCACCTCACCGCTTTCCACGCTATTCAGGAAGTCGGTGAAGGCCAACTCGTTCTGCATGGCCCGCTGGGGTGTCCCCTGGAACAGGTTGAAGAGTGCGAAAACGAGCAGGGCGATGATGACCCAGAGGGCAAAATTCCGGCTGAAATTCAACGCTTAAGTCCTTTTGTGGCTGTGGACAAGGGCCGCATGCGATTGATGCACCCGGCACGGTCCACCGCGCGCTCGGAGCCCTTTCTCAGAGATAGTACTCCGAAACGGTTACGCAATACAAAACCCGTTGAAGCCCAGGGAATTTTTTGGCCGAAAGCGCAGGGTGAGTCCGCCCTGCCCGCTCAAGGCATGGGCCGCAAGGCTCCCGTCGCGGAACAGGGCCGGCAAGGTCGCGGCGAAGGCCAGGGTCAGGCCCGAGGCGCGGCGCAGGTCTCTGGGCACCCGCCGCCAGCCGTCGGCGCCAAAGGGCGCCAGGATCAGGCCTTGAGGCAGGTCCGCCGGCAGATCGATCATGAACCGTCCGTCCCATTCGGCAATGCGACCGGGCACCGCCGGCCCGGGCGCCGGCAGGCCGCGCCGGTCGCGGCAGACCGCGACCCGGCCCGCCCTCTCGGCCAGGAAACGGCAGCGTCCCAGGCTGGCACCGGGGAAATCGCCAGATCTCGCAAGACGCCTCGACAGGCGTTCGGCCCGCGCGCCGGGCGGCGCGTGCTCGGCCCCGCCCAGGACCTGGGCCAAGCGGCCGGCCAGGACGGCGGCTACGTCGTCCGGCAGGCGTCGGAACGCCGCACGGTGGACGAAGGCGAAACCGAGAGGATGGAGGGAAACCGTCTCCGCCAACGCGCCGTTGACGGCGGCCTCGAGCGCCGCGCGCGCCTTGCCGGTGGGCAGGATCTCACTCCGCGCGGCCTCCGCCAGGGCAGGGTCCGCGGCAAGGCGGCGGCGCATGCGCACACGCTCGAACGCCTCGTCCGCGTTGGAGGGATCATCGGTCCAGGCAACGCCCAGCATCGCAAGATAGGCCGTCAGTTCGGCCCGCTGGAACGCCAGAAGGGGGCGCACCAGACGGACCTCGGGAAGTTCAAGAAGCGCGCTCATTCCCGCATGGCCGCGGACGCCGCCGCGGGCCCGCCGCATCAGGTAGGTCTCCGCCTGGTCGTCCGCGTGATGGCCGGTCAGGAGATGCAGCACACCGGCATCCCGGCACCAGGACCGCAGCAGGCCGTAGCGCGCCGTCCGCGCCGCCGCCTGCACCGCGGACGTCGGCTTGGCGCCGGTCCAGCGCAGAACGCGGGCGGAAATGCCGAAGGCGCCGAGACGCGCCGCTACTTCCGTGGCCTCTGCCGCGGAGGCTGCGCGCAGGCCATGGTCGACAACCAGGGCCGTAACCTCTCCGCCACGCCTGCGGGCCCAATCGTGGGCCAACAGGACCAGCGCCGTGCTGTCGGCGCCCCCGGACACGGCGACGGCCAAGTGGGGGTTGGCCTCGAACGGGCCGAGCCTACCCATGGCGTCGGCGAACCGGCGGGTCAATTCTTCGGTGTTTGGATCGTCAGGGGAATGGGCGGTCGCCGTCATCATCTGCCTTCCGGGCCGAGTTTTCCCGACGCGGCCGCACGGCGTCAGACCGCGCCGGTCACTGCTTGCAGTTCATCTGCCGCTGCTGGCGGGTGGCCGTGCGCTTCAGCGAGCTGTTGGCGTTGGGGAAATCGGCGAACAGCTTGTCGATGGCGGCGCAGCCTTCCTTGTTCTGCCCCAGTTGACCCAGGGACATGGCCAGTTTCAGCAGGCTGTCCGGCGCCTTGCCTCCCTTGGGGTCCTTTTCGAAACCCTGCAGGAAGACCTCGGCCGCCTTCACGTACTCGGCCCGCGCGTAATGGGTTTCGCCGAGCCAATAGCGGGCATTGCTGGCAAGCGCGCCGCCCTCGTGCTTGGAAAGGAATTCCTTGAACGCCGTCTCCGCCTGGTCGAACTGATGCTTGCGCAAGAGGCCGAAAGCGAACTGGTACTGCTCCTCGGCCGTTCCATCGGGCAGGGCCGGCCCTGGCGTCGTACTCGCCTGGGGCACGGCGGCGGCCTCCGCCTGCGGCTGAACGGGGGCGGACTCGACCGCCGTCCCCGCACCCGAAGGCTTCGACGACCCGGCAGCCGGTTTGGCCGGCGACTGGCCGCTTTCCACCCGGTCGGCTTCGATCTGGCCGAGGCTGCGCGGGGGCGCGCCGACGATGCGGACGTCGGCCGGGCCCGGCGCGGCATTGGCTTGCTGCGGCCCGGCGGCTCCGGGGGTCTGCCCCATGGGACGGCTCTGCTGTTCCAGGCCGGACAGGCGGAAATCCACGTCGGCGACCAGACGGTCGACCCGCGCCGTGAGCTGGTCAATGTTGTAGGTCAGTTGCTCGATCCGCCCCGTGACGTCGCGCAGTTCGTTTTCCAGGGTGTCGAGGCGCACGCCGATACGCGCCACGGCGTTCTGCGGCAGGTTGGGCATGGGCTCGGCCGGTCTGGCGGCGGCCGGAACCTCTGCCGCGGGCACCGCCCCCGGGCCGCGCACGACCATCTTCGACAGGGTCTGGATGTCGCGTTCCAACCGCTCCAGGCGCTGCGAGAGGGCCTGCGCGTCCTGGGCGCGGGCGCCATCGGCCACGACCAGGACGGCGGCGAAACCGAGGATTGCCAAGGCGGATGAAAGGTTAAGACGCATGAGCGGTCGAATATTCATTGTATCGCGAACGATGGCGGCGGTGCCGCGTGAAACGGCTGTCCGGCAGAGAATGCCAAACAGACGCCTGTGATCACAGGAATTTTAGGCAAAACTAAGGCGCTTGCCCATCCCGCATTCCGCGGCTGGGCAAGCGCCCTAGAAATGCTGGACGGTCAACCCGGGATCAGCTGCCGGGGCCCGTCACGACAGTCACGCCACGGCGGTTTTGCGACCAGGCGGTTTCGTCGGAGCCGAGCGCAACAGGGCGTTCCTCGCCATAGGAGACGGTCTTGATCCGCTTGGCGTCGATACCTTGAAAGATCAGGTATTCCTTCACGGCGTTGGCCCGGCGCTCACCCAAGGCAAGGTTGTATTCGCGCGTGCCGCGTTCGTCAGCATGGCCTTCGACGGTGACGGTGACGGAACTGTACTTCTTGAGCCAGGCAGCCTGGGCATCAAGGGTCTTCTTCTGGTCCGGTTCGACGTCGAAGCGGTCGAAGGCGAAGAACACACGGTCGCCGACGTCGACGACAAACTGATCCTTCAGCGCCAGCGGCTCGGCGGCCGGCAGCGGCGTGATCGACTGGCCGGCACCGGCACCGGAACCGGAGGCACCGGCGCCCGATCCGGACGTGGATTCACAGGCCGAAACGACCAGAGCAAGGGCGGCGACCATTCCGAGAACTTTAAAGCGCATGTAATCCCCCATTTATCGGGTTTTAGTGCATCGCGAAGCCACCGGGGCCGCCGGCGGCAGAAACTGCTTGGCCTGAAAAGGCCGGTCGAGTTGATGTATTACCGGTTAAGCGTTCTGATTCCAAGTACTTTTTAAGTCCCATGGCGTCCGCAGCCCCCACATTTTCGCATGCGCGAAATGACTTTTTGGTGGTAGACGGCAGGAAAATTTCGAACGTTGGAGGGGATCGTCACGGTATCAGGGGCGACCACGCCGGGTCAGACGCATCCATCGGCGTGGGGATTTCCCGCTCGTTGTGCCCGGTCAGGTCGATGGACCACAGCTTGGACTGCCCGCCGGAGCCGTCCCTGTTCGTCTGGCCCTTGCGGTAGAAGATCAGCACGCGGCCATTGGGCGCCCAGGTCGGGCCTTCGATCTTGAAGTCCTCGGCCAGCAGCCGTTCGCCCGATCCGTCGGGCTTCATGACACCGATGAAGAAACGGCCGCCGGACAGCTTGGTAAAGGCGATCAGGTCGCCGCGCGGCGACCACACGGGCGTGGCGTAGCGCCCGTTGCCGAAACTGATGCGGCGCACGTTTTTGCCACGGTCGTCCATGACGTAGAGCTGCTGGCTGCCGCCGCGGTCGGAGTTGAACACGATATGGTCGGCGTCGGGCGAGAACGACGGAGAGGTATCGATCGCCGAATGGAAGGTGAGCTGGCGGACCACGCGGGTGCGCAGGTCCATGACGTAGATTTCCGAGTTCCCGTCCTTGGCCATGGACATGATGATCTTCTTGCCGTCCGGCGAGAACCGGGGCGCGAAGGTCATGCCGGGAAAGTCGCCCAGGACTTCCTGGCGCCCGGTATCGATGTTGAAGATGTAGACTCGGGGGTTGTTGCGGAAATAGGACATGTAGGTGATTTCCTGCAACGTAGGCGAAAATCGGGGCGTCAGCACCAGGGTCGTGCCGTCGGTCAGGAAGCGGTGGTTTTCGCCGTCCTGGTCCATGATGGCGAGACGCTTGCCGAAGGGGTTCAGACGGTTTCGTCCGACCCCCTTGGCGCTCTTGGGCTGCTCGGCGACGTAGACGATGCGGGTGTCGAAATAGCCCTCCTCGCCCGTAACGCGCTTGTAGATGGCGTCGGAGATGATATGCGCCACGCGCCGCCAGTTGTCCGGCACGGTGAAATAGGCAAGGCCGATCATCTGCTGTTCCGAGAATACGTCCCACAAGCGGAATTCGACGCGCAGCCGTCCGTCGGACACGACCTCGGTCCTGCCCTGGACCAGCGCCTGGGCGTTGATAACGCGCCAGTCGCCGAACCGCGGCAGTGCGTTGAGCGCCCCCGACGATTGGATGAAGGCCTTGCGGTCGATGGGCTTGAACAAACCCGAGCGTTCCAGGTTGGCGGCGATCACGCCGGCGATGTCGCGGCCCGCGCGCGCCGCCGCCCCCGATTTACCCACGAAGTCCGTGACCGCGATGGGCAACGGCTCGACGTTGCCGCGGGTGATGTCGATGGTGATCTCGGCACGGGCTGGTCCCGCATCGCCGAGCGCCGCGGCGAAGGCCAGCAGCGCGACCAAGGGAGCAACCAGGAGCCCGGTGGATTTCTTGAACGCGATCATGGGTCGAATGGTCATCACAGCATCCCGCTCGGGTCAAATATGAACTTCAGGTCGCGCCAGACGTGATACTTGTCCGTCGGCAGGTTGAACTTGTTGCAGCGCGGGTCCAGGACCGCACGCCGTGCCGCCTCGACGGCGACCTGGAAATAACGGTCGGTGAACATGCGGGCCGTATCCTCGACCTCGACAGACTGCACGGAACCGTCGGGATTGAGGGTCAGGCGCAGTTCCGGTTTCAGTTTCTCGGCGCCGGGGGCACCATAAGGCGGCGACCAGCACTTGGAGACCTGATTGCGGATCATCGCCCGCCACTGGTCGATCTCAAGCTGCGACACTTTCTTCGTGGGATCGAACTTTATCGCCTGCGAGTTGTTCTGCAGGGCCGCGCGGATGCGCGCCATGGTGTCGTCCTTGGGCGCCTCGGGCTTCTTCGTCTCCGGCTTTTCCTCGGTCTTCTCTGGCGGCTTCTGCTTGATCTTTTCAAGCGTCTTCAGGACCGACGCCGTGTCGAAGGCCGGTTTTTTCGGCTTCTTGGGCTTCTTCGGCACTTGGACCTGGGCCAGGCGCGGCTTGGGCGGCTCCGGCTTCTGCACCGGCTTGGGCTCCGCCTCTTTCTTCTTCGGTTCCGGCTCCGGCTTGGGTTCCGGCTCCGCCTTGGGCAGCGGTTCCGGTTCGGGCTCCGGCCTCGGCGGCAAAGCCGCGACCTCGGGCTGCGGCGGCGGCGGTGCGGGTTTGGGTTTGGCCGGTTCCGGCGGTTTGGGCGGCTCCGCCTTGGCTTCCTTCTTGGGCGTCTCCTGGACCGGAATCGGCGGCGCGTTGCGCACCTCGTCCACCTCGACGATCTCCACAAACACGGGCTGTTCTTCCGGCAGCGGCTGCACCTTGTGGAACGGCAGACCCAGCCAGGCAACCAGAATCAGGCCCGCATGGAGGGAGACCGATATGATCAGCGAGGTCCGCAAGAGCGTCCGCTTACTTCTTCGCCGGCGGGGGTGCCGCCTTGGCGGGCGCGCGTTTCGGCGCCTTGCCGGGTTCCTGCGCGATCA
>Ga0210019_1001786_pt1 | contig 22121 bp, 18 predicted proteins | sample CryGeyCG2114_020_2_FD_183969 | JGI IMG/M metagenome (GOLD analysis project Ga0210019, IMG submission 183969) | Groundwater microbial communities from aquifer - Crystal Geyser CG11_big_fil_rev_8/21/14_0.20 (SPAdes) (version 2) | ecosystem: Environmental > Aquatic > Deep subsurface > Groundwater ...
CAAGCCTCCAAATGATAAATGCTGATGCAATAATAATAAGTCCAATTACACCGTTTGTAATTGTCTTTCGTGCGCCTTCAGCTTTGTCGGCATCATCCTGTGCAGTGACATAGTTAAAACCACCCATAAGAATGAAAAGCAAAGTGATGATTGCACCAATAGCAATTGCCCACGTAATAAAATTGTTGAGCAACTCACCAAAAGTACCTTGTGCACCAACTGCAGGAGTAGGAACATTAATAGTTGGAAAAGGTGATATTGCCATTTGTTATGTCACCTCCTTTAAATCAAACATAAAATAGATAGTATTGAGCAATTGTCGCATAAATCGTTAGTAAAACCATTGTACACATATTTTTGGACAAATGTAAAGGGACGTGAATTTTTGTCATTCCCGTGAAACGGGAATCTAGACTATCTCTTACCTCTACTCCACTTCTCCTATATAATCCATGTATGAATATGAAAAATACTCTGTACGTTTTATTATCTCTCCTAATCTTCGCAATTGGATATGCACTCGTGGCTGCAATAACATTTGGAATCTTTCAGTTAACCGGGACGAGCGAAGATGTGGTTAATCCCATTCTTAGACTCAAACCATATCTGACAACTGCAACCATAGCTGCTTTCATTGCTCCATTTTCAATCCTTGGAACGTATCCACTTGCATTTAAGCTTGGAAGATATTTGGTAAGTAGCAAACAATGGGTACTTGCAAACATTACAAAACTACTTGCAATAGCACTTTCTTTGTATTTATTCCCCTCTGTTATTCTTTTGATCCTTCACCTTCTCCCACGGTAACTCATATTAGATCATATTACATAGTTTTCTTTAACTAACCCCACCAACACAAGTACCCCATAGTCTTGACAAGTGTGCTTTTAGGTGCTATATAGGCATTAGTAGAACGTTAACAACTTCACACTTAGTTTCAACGAGAAACTAAACGACACAGCAACCATTTTCACAAGAATTTCAGCAAAAGCTCCTATGTGGAGCTAAATAACTGAAATTACTTGTTATATATAGTAACCGTGTCGCCTCCGGGCGACTTTTTTTGAATTCACATTCAGAGTCAATCGCCAAGGAGGCACATCATGACTAGTTTCTTCAGCAAGCAAAAAATCGTTCCGATGATTCTTGTCCTATTGGGAATTTTTGCCCTTCAGAGGTTCCTCGGAAGCTGGGTCCCCAGCTTCAACTGGGGGACCATCGTTGTCGGGGCATTGTTCCTGGCCTTCTTCCTCGCATGGGGAAGTGAATCCGCCTCCAACTGGATGAAGGGGTGGGGGGGAGGACTTGTCGTCATCATTTTGGGGACTGTTTTGGGGGTCCTAATGGGGATTCCTCAGCTTAACCAAAAGGACATCGCCGCCCCGCTAATCACGAGTTACCCGTTCCAAGAAATTGACGGGGAACTCATCCTCAACAAAGGTGCCGACGGGAGTTTGCAATTGACAGGGTACTACCCCGTCGAGTTTGGCACCGACGTCCGGATCGCGGTCCAGGGCAAGAGCCTTGGCAATGCAACTTTGCACGCAGTGCCAGAGACAGAGATGGTTGCCTACAATGCGGCTGTTGCAACCGTCACTGCCGGAGGAACGGATCCCCTGGGATCTCTCTCTACCGAAAAGTTCCTATCCACTTTTGGATCTCAATGTGGGCGTCACAGTGCGCTCAAATGGGGAGACATCGACTTCGGTGCCGTGGCACAGTTCCTGCCCGACACGAACGAAGACGATGCCGTCCGTTGGTACCGGTGGGCTTGCAGCGGCAGCCAAAGGATTGGTCGCTACATGCTGCTTCTTCAACTGCCCACGGGGGCAAATTATTTATACAGCCCCAATCAGGAAATGATCGTGAGTCTCGGGACAATGGTCATCAACCCCAGTCCCGCACTACTTTTGACTGGGAGCGGCCCGGTCACCACGACCATCACCCTGCCAACTATCGACCCGAACGTCCCCGCAGCGGGAACGTTCAGATAGACCACATGTTTGTCAATTGGCGGAGAGCTTCCAAGCTCTCCGCCTTTTTTATGCTTTGCAAAAATTAGGGCCCGGTAACACATCTGTGTTACCGGGCCCTTTTGTTTTCCTTTCTCTATCGCTCAGTCATCAACAAGACTGAAACGGTACTTACTGAGCACTCCTAGCTGTTCTCGTGGATTGCGAATCAGAAACATGAAAATGCTCTCATTCGCACTGGCACGAATCTCAAGCCACCCACTTGATGGCCACTCAAAAAGCACGCCAACGTCACGATACCGGAACTCATTTACCCGATCCCAGGCAATAGTTCGACCCCCAGGATTAAACCCTCCGGGTAAAATCTCAGCCAACCAAGTAGAATCGGCATGGATCCCTGCTGGGCTATACGAGTACTTTACAGCCCAGTAGTACTCAAGCCATACAGTAAAGTGATGATACCACTTGGCTTCAGGAAACTGTTTCATGACCTTGAACCACGCACTGATCCAATCTGCCTTTTCTAGACTTATTGAGTCTGAACGACTAACCGTAGCAAAAATAAACTGCCCACTCATGATATATGGAACAGATAGTGCTACAAACGCAGCCATTACCCAATCCCAATCCGATCCAACGAACAACTTTAAGAAAATCAGGACCCCGAGAAAACTGAGGTTAATGATTTTCCACGTTGACCGCGGGATTTCAAGAAGTACCCACAGGAGTGTATAGCTCAGTACGACCCACACAATTCCAATAGACCACCACCAGTTGAGCGAGGTGATCTTATGAAAAATTACAACCAGCAGGTATACAGTGATAGAAATTGAAATTCCTAGCCATGTAATGGAACTTTTTGCAAATGCTGGCCATGAATCCCATCTCACGGTAGTCGAAATCGTTTCCCACCCACTCCATGACATGAATGCCGTTACAAATCCAGCAATCCATTGCAGCAACCGTGATTCCTGCCGATCTGTATTTGAAGAATCTTGACCAGGAACTGAGGTGGAAGAACGGGAGTCAGAACTCGCTCGTACTGATCCCTGAGTACGATTTTGGTTATAACGCCGTACAGGCTTTCTCGTACCAGGAGTATCTCCATATCGCCTTCCTTGAGACTTTGATCCTACCTGATGAACAGGATTTTTCTTCTTACCATTTCGAGCCATAAGTCCTCTCCTTATGAATTTTGTAAATTCAGTTCACACTAATACTAGTATGCTAAATCTACTGTATAAATTGAAAATGTTCTGAAGGTATTATATCACTATGGGTTAAGATTACTAAAATATACTCGCTGTGTACATTCAACGTGGAAGTGCAACACTTGGCAATTAAGTTGATATTAACTTAATTTTCAGTTGTTCCATTTTCTCATGAGGTGTCATGTACCCCAAACACTTCATCGGTCGATTGTTTAGCCACCATTCGATGTACTCAATCTTTTCCCTTGATACTCTTGTTAACGGTGTTCTTTTGGGTATGAACCTGCGAATATCTTTGATTGCTCGTTCCACCCCACCTTTCTCACAGCTGGTGTACGCATGACAAAAGTACATCTTCGTACCTAGTTTTTGTGCCGTTTCCTCATGTCCGTAGTTTTCTTTTCCGTTGTCTTGTGTGATTGTCCTTAAAAAAGACGGTGGAAATATTCTCAAACTTTCTACCACCGCATCAGTTTTTACCACCTTGGTTTGGTTAACCATCTTCACGAGTCTGGTGTATCTGGTCGACCGTTCCCTAGAAACACTTACGGCAGCTTTTGATGATTTGGTTCCTTCCATATCATCGGTTTCCCAGTGACCAACCTGTACTCTTTTTTCGATGTACTGTGGTCTTTTAGTTATACTGACAGCGTTTGGTACCTTTCCTACATTTCGTACTTTTCTTCCATTCTTTGTCATTCTCTTCTTTTTCCCACATACTAAATATTCCCACAACCGTTCTTTCCGATTCTTTTTTGAGTAGATGTATTGGTAAATACATTCAGCTGAAATGTGTAATCGACCTTTTGTATCACGACTCAACCGTCCAGCAATCTGGCCTGGTGTCCAGCAGTACGCTCACGAAGATGCTTACGAACGTACAAAAACACCTCTGGACTCTTTAACGAAGCCTTTGATCGTTGTTTTAACGTGACACGCTCATACCGCCGTTGTGCGACACACGGTATGTACCTTTTCCCATATTTTGTGTTTCTTTTTACCTCACGAGAGATGGTTCCCACATTACGATTAAGCCTCCTTGCTACTTCTCGCAGGCTTTTCCCACTCGTTAACCACGCGAATATCCATTCGCGCTCTTCTAAACTTAAATGTTTGTATTTCTGCAACGTTTTTCACCTCCTTTAGGTCTGAATTCTACCTAAAGTGTTGCACTTCGTTTTTGTTCCTACACTGAGAAAATGAGTAGATAAATTAACTTGAATCAAATCGTAAATTACTCTAAAGGTAACTGGGCAAGTTGTGTACGCAACCGATCAATTTCAGATTGATCATCAACACGCAATTTTTTTCTCATAAGGTCGTTAATAATTTCCTCCCTTACGTTTAAAAAATCTTTTTCACTATACTGCTCACCCGTTTCACTCATATTTTCAATCATAATTTCAAGCTTTGCTTTAGCCATTTGGGACGATTTATCCAATACATTTTTCCACAACTGTATACCAAACAATAACTTTTCTTCTGCAGTCATTTTAGGAACTGCACTCAGGTAAAGCTCTCTGCGATCAGGAGAAACAATTGCAACTTTAATTAATTGGATAAGAGAATCTTCTTTCATTACGGATTAGATTGTCGCCTACCACGCGTTCGATTTCCAGACTTTGGTTTTGGTTGGCGAGCCTTGTTCTCTTTTTTAAGAGATAATCCCAGTAACCCTGCAAGAACTCGCGCAAAAGAAAACCCGCTTCCCATTTTTTCTTTTAGCTGATCTTTTGCATCAGGGAGATTCTTATCAACACCATAATATGTATAAAGATCATCTTCCATAGATGATCTTCCCCACCCCGGGAATAAGCCCTTCGCAATGTCAAGATCAGGTTCAGAAACTTTTGCTGCTTGAATCAACACATCTGAGTTAACCGCTTTAACCACATCTTCCATTACTGCTTTTCGAAGACGCAAATCATCAACCTTGGTAGCGTAATCTGGATCGGTTTTGTCTAAAGACGATATTTCAAGATCAATTTGACCTAATAACCCTTCTACCACCCTTACATCGGTTGGCAACTCTTCACGAATAACAATCTTTTTGGCTGCCTCGTCTAATTTTGGCATGACTAAATCTTCAAGTACTTTTTCTTCAGGTGAAATATCTAGTTCAGTCAAAACTTGCATGAGCTCTTTATTTCCCGACGCGTTTACAACTTCATGAAGCGCTGTTAAATTTTCTGCCCTTTGGCATTTAGCTGCCAAATACTCAACCTGCAATACCTTAATTTTAATCTCACCATACTGAGCATTGCTCAATGATGTTTGAACTTCTTCAAGCTTTTGTTCAATATCTGCAGGTGGGGCAAACTCTCTTTGCAGCTGGGTAACAAAGGCCTCAACGTCTTGTTTTGTTGGAACATCTTGAATTTTCTCAACCATTCCTTTAACTATATGTTGCGACTCACCATAAACCTCACCTCGTGTTGCCTGAAACGCACTGCCCTCTTGAAGAGATTGATTTGCATCTGCCAACCACCCCTCAACTCTAAAATCTTTAGCATGTTTTTTGTATTGCTCATCTCTTTTTGTTCGCGACCTTTCAAGCTTCTTTCGATCTACTTCACCTCGAAACACACGCTTATACCAAACCAACTTTTCTCGTTCTTCTTTAAGTTTTGCATGGTCAATATCTTCTCGATCTATTTTTACCCCTGTTAGATTAGTAAAAAGTGCATCACGTGCACGCATGACTGCATCGAGTGTTTGCTCACCTTGATCATCTAACTCACCTTTTCCAAGAGAACTATAGTTTCCAGCAAACTCTGAATCTGGATCGCTTATTTCATTTTCAATAATTGACAATAATACATAAGTACTAGCCTGCTCTTGTGGGGAACCAGGAATTTCTCCTGCTAAATACCTTCTCACCACTTCGTGTAAATTAGCAGCTCGTTCTGGGTCCTCTACCCACTTTTCTGCATAAAACAAATCATATGCTGTTAATACATCACTAATTGTCTGCAAGTCTACTGAGGATACCTTTGAAACTTCATTACCAATACCTGCTTTTGCATACCAATATGCTTGTTGTTCAAGAAGGTGTGCCTGACGTTCACGTGAAATACTCTGTGCAACCACTTGATGAGCTTCCGAAGATTGACGACGCTTATTTCTTCCTGCTTCCCAGTCTTTATCTACAACTGGAGCTGTTTCAACAACGGGAGTTACAACTGGTACTTCAGCAGGTTCAGTTTCTGGTTGTGGTTGAGGTTTTTTTAGAGTCACTACCGAAAGATCAGGCTCGGTTAAACTAGCTTGGACATTTTGTTTGTTCCTTAAATATGCTGAGTTAGCAATTCGACGCGAAATTTCTTCATCAGTCATATCAGGTTCCCCTTTTGCCTTTTTTACAATTTTTGCAATATCATCAGGTGTAAGAATAGTCCGGATTGGTGGACTTACAATGATAACTGAATCCTCATCTTCAACATCAAAGACTTGTTCAATAGCCCCGTTATTTCTTTCCCGATTAAACATACCTGGTTGAGGATCAGTAATCATTTCCTCAACAACCCCGCCCCTAAACCGGTAGACCATCCCTGCCCCAAGGTGTGAAATGAGAGCATTTTCACCTTGAAATGCCACTGCATCAAACCCATATATTTCAGCTGTTGCAACAGGCTCCACATTCCCATCCGCTGATCGTAGTCGAAGCTCCTCTTCAAAGGTCCCATAACCTGCCTGAATAGCTTCACTCATTTCTTGAGAACCCACCTTCTTCTGAAAAGACAATGATTCATGAACACCTCTTGCAAAAGTTTCTGCTAACTGTGAATTACCGTGACTTGCAGGATCACGAACTGTTTCAAGTTCAGAACTCTGATCACTTACTAACATCCCTACTCCCCGAGCCTCGTCCACAAAGAAGTTGTTCCGCTGTCTGGAGTGTTCTTTATATTCCTCAAAATCCATCTGCTCAAGGTCTTTGTAGTTACCTTCTTGTTGACTAATTGAAACGCCGCCACCCTCAACCTTACGATTGGTAACGGGAACTGGGGCAATTTCTTTTCCAAGAACAAACGATCCCTCCCTATTACCACCGACCTGCGCATCGAATTGATCATATGTTGAATCCATAGTTACTGCTGACTGTGCAGCCTCTCGCATGTATGGAGCTGCTTTTTGTCCAGCAACTACACCAGCATCAACAGCCTTTTCACCTATTGACGAAAGTCCACCACCAACCACTCCTCCCAAACTACGTGCAGCTTCTGTTGCTTTGGTTCCTATCCCAGAAAATCGTCCGGGTTGTGGTGTTGGGGTTGACGGTGCTCTTTTCTTTGGACCCTTCGGTGATTTTCCTAACTGACCTCCCGAACCTCTTCTACCTAAAGATTTTCTTGCCATAGTAAAACTATATCATTAACTGCCTGTTTTCTGAATAGCATCCACCTTAACCTGAACACTTGTCCTCCCATTGTATTCATTTTTATCGATGGTATACAACACGTCAACCATATCCCCTTCTAATAAATCAGCATTATCAACGGCCAACCCAAAGCCAATACCATTAAGCGAGTCGAACCGTAGTTTTAAATGCGTTTCGGTTTTCCCTACTGCTCGGACCTCGGTAAGCGGTACATTTTTAGATATGAAGGTTGGCTGAAGGTTTCCCATACCAAATGGCTCGAGTTTTCTTAATGCCTCATACTGCTCAAGCGTAACTAAGCTTAATGGAATCTCACAATCTGCCACAACGTGTTGAATTTCATCCATATTATATTCTTGGGTTAGATCAATTCCTGACATGTTCTCAACCAATATTTCAACATCGTGAGCATGCAAACTACAGCCTGCTGCCTGGGCATGACCTCCCATATTTGTAAACAAATCTTCAAATCTCTTTAATAAATCTACAATATTTATTCCTTGAACTGACCGTGCGCTTCCTTTTGCCTCACCATCAACAATCGTTAACGCCAATGTTGGCGTTTTGTATATTTGTGTAAGTTTACCTGCTATAAGGCCAATAACACCTTCGTGCCAATGATCACTGTACACAAGAATTGGAGAAGTTTTATTCCAGTTTGCTTCAACCATTTCGATGGCCTCCTCAACAGCATCCTTAGTAAATTTTTGACGCTTGATGTTTAAATCGTTAAGACGCATAGCTAATTGCCTTGCCTGCGTATTGTTCTGAACAACAAGAAGCCTGAGTGCATCAAGTGCATGATCTAAACGCCCAGACGCATTAATACGCGGTGCAATTACCCACCCGACTTCAAATGGCCCAATCTCTTTACCCACAATATCTGACAGTTGGTAGAGTGCAAGAAGCCCTGCACGATTGGTACTAGTTAACTGCTTTAAACCTTCAGTAACCAAAGAACGATTAAAGTCTGTTAGCTCTTGAACGTCGGCAAGTGTAGCTAACGCCACTAAATCAACACCTTCTAAAAATATAGTTTCATCTACCAATGAGTTTGGGTTAGACAATTCAAAATGACGCTTTCTAAGTGCTGAAGCCATAACCCACGAAACTCCTGCTCCACACAATTTGTACGAATGCAAAACTGCCGTTGCCTGGGGAAGATCAGTGTCATTATCCGGACGCGTATGGTGGTCAGTAATAATAACCGTAAACCCTTTTTGTTTTGCATATTCGGTAGCATCCTTCCCTGTAATTCCACAGTCAACAGAAATCAACACTCCCGGTTTCTCACCACGATCAGAAAGCTGCTTTTCAATATCACTAATCGACTCTTCTGACAAACCGTACCCATGATCAACACGATGCGGAATAAACGGTTTTATATTTTCATAACCCAAATCGTTATATACGGCTTCCCACAAAATAGCAGTAGCACTCACTCCATCAACGTCATAATCTCCATGAATAACAATAGCCGTGTTACTTTCAATCGCCCCCAGAATCGTGTCGGTAGCAATCTGCAATTGATCTCCAAACAATAATGAAACATTGTTAACAAACTCAGAATTAATCGGACTCGGTGATAAAAAACCTTCAACATTATTAATGTTGCGAGAATCTAAAATAAGTTGAGTAAGTTCATCGGGTGATGATAACGATTCAATTGTTAGTCGTGATGTCCAGGGCATATTAGAAATGTAAGTTTCATATAGGTGAAACTTATTATTTTTTCTTTGATTTTGAGTTGACACGTCGGTGCCACCACACCGTCAACGGAGCAGCAATAAAAGGCGATGAATAGGCACCAGAAATAGTACCAACAAGTAAAGCAACAACAAACCAACGGATACTTTCACCACCAAGCACAAGAAGTGATATGAGAACAAAAAGAATTGACAAACTCGTACTTAATGAACGAACAAGAGTCTGATTAATGGCAGTATTTATTGCCTCACCATACTCTATTTTTGGCTGACGTCGACGCACTTCACGCACACGGTCAAATAATACAATTGTGTCATGAACTGAAAATGCAATAGCCGTTAAGGTAGCTGTGACAAACAACACATCAACCTCAACGTTAAATAATTTACCAAACACAGCAAATGCCCCGAGGATAACTAGTACATCATGAATGAGGGCTAGAATTGCCGCTACCCCAAATACGCGATCTTTAAACCTCCATGCAATATAAAATAGTAGCGAAACAACCGTAACCAGTACAGCAGCAAGCATTTTTTGTATTAACTCATTTCCAAGAACAGGACCAATCGCCTCAAATGATTCTGTTGAATAATCCTGAAACTCTGATTTTAAATCTGTAGATAAGGAATTCCACACATCCTCTTCCATAAATTCAAGTTTAACTACGAGCCCATTATCAGACTCAACAATTGAACCTGCTGTTACATCTAACGCTTGCAAGCTAGAATCAAATGCATCACGATCCGTTACTCCAGAAACATTAACAATAGTTCCACCGGTAAAATCAATTCCAGGTTGCAATCCAAATACTGCTAGCAAAACGATAGCAATCGTAACCGTTCCGAGGAACCCACTTAAAAATATGTTTGTTCGCTTTATAAAATTAATCATTTTTTGTTTTTCTCTTTTTCTCCACTAACCATTGGGTAAAAGTTATAAATAAGTGTTTTTGTTACCTTTACCCCTGTGAATAAACTTAACACAACACCAATACCTAATGTTACGGCAAATCCGCGAACAGTTCCGCTGGTTACCAAGAAACTCCAATCAAAAGGATTAAACAAAATAAATACAGTAATTAACGTAGCGGTATTCGCATCTCGAATACTTTCCCATGCCCTGGTAAACCCAACATTAATCGCTTCTTTTGTTGCACGACCTATTCGTTGTTCTTCACGGATGCGTTCAAAGATTAAAATATTGGAATCAACCGCCATTCCAAACGAAAGCACAAATCCGGTAAGTCCCGATAACGTAAGGGTAACAGGAATGTATTTATATACCGCAAGCGTAATCACACCATATATTAGTAAACTAATAACGGACAAAAACCCGAACAATCGATAGTTAATAATCATAAAAATTGCAACCAAAAGGATTCCTACTAAACCAGCGATAACACTTTTTTGCACTGTTTCTTGCCCTAAGGTTGGCCCAACCGTATTTTGGCTAATAACAGATACTGGTGCAGGAAGTGCTCCAGCATTAAGCTGAACTACAAGTGCCTTCGCTTCTTCGATTGGATATCCTCCCGAACGAGATATTGTTGCAACACCGCCTGAAATAGCCTGTGAAACTGTAGCAATAGTTACGGGACGGTCATCTAAAAATATGGCCAAGGATTTATCGATACTTCTCCTGGTAACTTCTTCAAATAACTCCGCACCCTGGGAATCAAACGTTAACTGAACAGCAGGAAACCCGGTATTTGGGTCATACACTACTAATGCACGATCTAGATACTCACCTGTTAACTCTGTTTTCTTCCATTCTTGTTCTTCTGCTGGCAGGTCAGGATTAACTTCATCTACAGGAAATTCTTCCCTAAAATCAAGTTGTGCAGTCTGACCAATAGTATCAATGACCGATTGTTCATCTGAAATCCCTGGAAGTTCTACAATAATTCTATAAGAGTCTCCAGAAACGCTCGTGTAAATATTTGGTTCAGTAACACCCAAAAAGTTTACTCGTCGACTAATTATTGACTGAACTGATTCAAGCGCATCATTGCGCAAGGTTGAATCGACATTGCTCATATCAGCTTCCAGTGTCACCTGTGTTCCACCCTGAAGATCGAGTCCTGGTAAAAACCTTAAATCACGGGAAAAATGCAATCCAAAAAGATTTACATTTATGTCATATTCACCAAATTCCTGGTCTATCTTTATAGGCAGTGACCCCAATGTTTGGTCGATATTGACTGAAAATCTCGGTAATACCATAAGAACCGCAAAGGTTGTAACAATAACTGTAATCCAAAGCCATGTAGATTTATTTTTCATAATATGTAACAACGTTCAGTATACATCCTTTACTCTGTCGCCTCAGGTTACCCAAGATATATGCGTTTTGCAATCTGTCGACGCCGGTACCAAACTAATGAACCAACCACAATAATGATTCCTGGAACCCCAATCATTATGCCATATCTATAATTTTGCTTCTGATTAGCAGACTCAAATGTAAGGCTTGGAGGAATACGGTTTTTTGATCGAATCTCTGCTAGTGAACGATCCTGACTCATAATCTCAATGACATTTCCCAAAAATAGTGCATTGTTTTGATTTCGAGCTGCAAAGGTCTCAGACAATACCGTTGCAGAACCAATAACAACAACCCCACCCTCACTAGTTCCACGAGATTTAAGTACAACAACTGGCTTGGAGCTTCGTGAATCAACGGATGGTACTTCATTGGGAGATAGGGAAAATGGAACATTAAGCTCACCGCTTGATGGACTCGTTTTAACAAGAGTTTCAAATCGCTTAGCATTCTCACCAATAGTCACAGGTGATATCCACGGTAACTCAATAGTTTCAATTCCTGTAAACAACGGGACATCTTGACTTACCATACCAACTGGCCACAAGGGGTATGGAAGTACAACTGTCCCATATCCACTATTAAATTGAACTAATGAATTATTGTATGAATCAGACATAAGAGTGGTATTAAGTGAGATATCCCAATTGATAAGCAAACTATTTATGGGTAAACTTTCTTTTGCTGTTGCTTGACCTGTTTGTAAATCAATATTCACCCCATTATCAAAAACAAGAAGTGACGACCCTTGGGATACAAGACTACTTACAAAACCTATATATTCTTGTGTCAATTCAGTTTTAATATCATGAAAAATAATTATGTCCCCTGTTAGATCGGTCTCGTTAACTCCGTGCTCAGTTACAACATACTGTGATGGCAACAACACTCCCAATAGTTCAGCCGCTGACTGATCACCCTCAGTTACATAATCTACGTTAACATCTTTTGAGTTTGTTAATTCATGAATTAAAGACATTACCTGAAACTCAAAATCTGAAGTTTGCTCAATATATGGAATTACCCGACTATCAGAATCGGTAACAATTTCAAGACCCAAAAAACCTTCTTGTGCTGAAAGTTCAGTTTGTGAAACCACCGTAAACTGCCTTGAAACAATTCCCTTTTTCGACAATTCCTGAATCATTTCTTGATTGTCTTTAGGGTATAAAGATTCAAATGTTACCTTATCACTTGTTCTGGCAATTCCTGATAGTACACGCTGAATATCGTCTAATCGGGGTTTAAATGCTGGCGGTAATTTTCGAGTGGTATAAAGTTTAAGCTTAACGTCTTGATCAATATTTCCAATAATTGTTACTGCGCCATTTGAAAGAGTAAATACCTGTGCTCCCGTTACGTCTAATGCTCCTGGAATAAGATGAGAAAATATCGCCCCTATAATAAATAACATTCCTATGACCCTTACTGTCCATTCAGATAGTAACGAACCTTGAACCCTTCGGCCTCTTAATCGAGAAAGACTAAATACCGCAAAAGAAACTGACCCAGCTGCTATAAAAATGAAATATAGAATGTCAGCAAATCGAATGTTTCCTGATGACAATCTTACAAAATGTTCAACGGGACTAAGCTCAATTGCAAAAGGAATCACAATAGATGGGAGTAAATTATCAACCGCGGCAGTACCCATTAGAATCAAAAGTAAATTTGCAACAAATGACATTAAAAATGCCGCAAACTGATTGGTGGTAAGGGAAGATAGCAATGTATTGATTGAAACAAAAAACAAGATGAGTAGAAATGTCGCTCCATATGCCGCGTAGATAACACCCCAATCAAATGTTCCTGCATTACTAAACACAAAAGGAATAATAATAGTTACTCCAGCAAAAACACCCATCACAATAGTTTGTGCAACAACTTTCCAAACAATAATTGTCCATTCCGAAACAGGATGTGCAAATAACAAATCAAGAGTGCTCGTTTTCCTTTCTGCAGCAATACTTCCCATTGCAAAAGCCGGTACGACTAAAGCAAAAAGCCATGGAAATAATCCAAACAAACCATCAAGGGTAGCACTATTCACAGCGTAAAATGAATTGAAAAATAAAAAGAGAACAATTCCTAACGTCACCCCAAACACCAAATAGTTTGATATTAATATCGTATACAGTTTTAATTCTTTTCGTAATAGTGTTGTATTCATTTTTGTTTTGTTACCTTTTGAAAGACTTCTTCTAATTTATTACTCTTTTTATGCATGTTTGTTACATACGACTGTGCTGATGATGCTATTGCAATGTCTTTATATAACTGTTGTTCGTTTTCTTTATCTACCATCACCACAAAATGATTATCTCTATGTGAAACATTATACTTTTGTTCAAGAGAATTTATTATTGACCCTGACCCTGACACACTTAACCACACCTGCATATTCCCAGTCTCATCACCAAGTAAGCTTTCTACGTTTCCTTCAAGAACAACTTTGCCGTTATCAAGGATTAACACAGAATTACACATTGCCTCTACCTCTTGCATGACGTGAGTACTAACAATAACAGTATGATCTTTCCCGAGTCTTGTAATAAGAGCACGGATGTCTTGTCGTTGGTTTGGATCCAAACCCTCTGTTGGTTCATCAAGGATCAAAATATCGGGATCTCCAATCATTGAAACGGCAATACCAACCCGTTGTCTCAAACCCTTAGAAAGAGTTTCAATGGGACGATAGTAAATCGCTGAGATACCAGTCTCTTGAATAATACGATCTTTGTTACTATTAAAAGTTGACTGATCAACCCTTTTTAGACGACGTGCAAATTCAAGCATTTCATAAACCATAAGGTCATCATATAAAGGATTATCTTCAGATAGGTAGCCAATGTGACTTTGAATTTCAGGTAAATCCGTAGTAGTAGATAAACCATCAACCACTACTCTACCGGTGTCAGGTCTTAAAACACCAGATATGATATCTAACGTTGTAGTCTTTCCTGCACCATTTGGTCCAAGTAGCCCAAACACCGTACCCTTATCTATCTTAAATGACACACCCGAAAGGGCAGAAATGGATCCATAGTATTTTGAAATGTTGTCTATTTCTATCATGCGCAAAGACTATAATACTACATCCTGTTTATAGTTGTCACAAATCAAATTATCATATGATGACAACTTCAAAAGATACTTACTAGTAGCAGCTATCCCTATAGCACCAAACTAACCAGTTAGATCCCATAGTAGAGTTAGTTTGTTTTGGATAGCTACACCCCCATCAAAATAACTTATGGGATATTTGACGAAAGGGTCAACAACGGCCTATACAACCAAGTAGGTTCGCTTTGTGAAAAAAAGTAACTACTTATACAATTCAAGCTCGTCTCCTACAAGAATAATCTGAGGTTGACTTAACAACGATGCAACAAAGGCATCTCCCCTATCCTTGCGAAACGCAAACTCATCTTCTGTCATTACTGTATAGTTAACCTCTCTCTCCACTGCCGTTTCATATTCTCGGACAATAGACTGTAGTGCATCCAAATCTACGTTTCCTACAACGACAAGGTCAATATCATTTGTTCCGGACACTCGCCCTCTCACAAATGCAGTCGCCAACATTATATATTTTGGTTTACCAAGTTCTGATATTTTAGATGACAACTCGTAGGCAAGACCAGATGTTTTACCAACAATACGCAATAATTCGTTGTAATACAAAAAATCTGTTCTCACCTGATAATACAAACGATTTGCACGTTTTTCGGTTCGTAATAATCCTATTGCTAACAGCCTTTCTAACTCCCTGCGAACCGCATTAACTTCCTCATCTGTCATACGAGTAACTTCGCGGACATAAAACATTTTTTCAGGTTGAGGAACAAATATCTGCAACACTTTGAGACGAACACGTGACGTAAATAAATCTAATAATTCTTTCTGTAATCGAAATTCCATTAGTATGTCACCTCCGAATCCAACGAAACAACCATAAGCCATGAATTACCTCTGTTAAGCGGAATTGCATTTGACTGAGCATCTTCAAATGTATATGCATCAGTAAAGGTATCCTTAGACCACTGCCCCTCAATTACAGTACCATCCCTAAAAATAAGCGCTTTCCCTGTACCGATGGCATCCACAACAATTCTACTTGTTCCATCATTTGCAAGTGCCTGAGGAGTATACATAATAATTACATTGCGTGCCGTTAACTGATCCCTTGTTACCGCATCAATATGAGCTTCGTTTTGATGGAATCGAAAATACCGGTTTGTGGCAGAGTCAAACTTCCACGTAACAGACCATGAGTTTGATCCCCAGGAACCCCAATTAACGTTAATTGTTGGAGCGGTAACGTTTTCAACATTGCTAACAGGGTCTTTATATTTCCACGTTTCTAAACTTGGAGACCCTGTCCACCCCATATCCTTAGCAGTCTCACGTAATTGAACAACACTACTATATGCATTGTGTGGGGCAAAACGATCACTTACTCGCCAAGATGTCCCATTTAATAGCCCCAATGATTTAACGCTCCGCTGTGAAAGAACGGCAAGTGCATTAGCCTCAGGATTATCACTTACAGCACCCCCAATATGCATAAACAAAGGATCGCCAAACCCAGCGATAAAGTCTAGGAAATATTTTCTTACAGACCGAACAGGACCAACGACCTCAGGGGTTTTACTCTGAAATATACCCACAAAACGTGTAATACCACCTTCAACTAGCGTCTCAAAAACAATATCTGCATCATTTAATCCTGATTGAGGACGTGCATCGGGATGATTTTCAACAACAACAGCCAAAACTTTCCGGTCAATAATATCTGCGTATTCTGACATAGTAACAAGCTCCCCTGTTAATGGTAATGCTTTATCCTTTGGCTCTTCTGGTTCTGTAGCTACAACATCACTGTTTCCAATGTTTGATAGCGGAGGAACAACAGGCTCCTTGGAATCAGCTGAGAAACTGTAAACTGCAATTGCACCCCCACCAATAATTGCGACTAGTAAAATAAGTGCAGCAGATTTTTGAACTTTTGTTGCATTCTTCCACCACGATTTTATTTTTTGTATAAATTTCATGATTACCGATACTTTTTTTTCGTTAGTTATAGTGTTTTCTTCTAATGTCACATCTTCCATAATTAAAATTGTAATCCTACTCTAACTCCCTCGCCTTTTTTATAGCAATGACCTCTTCTTCAGACAACTCATATTCAGTCGACGTTCCTTTATTAATTGGTTTTGAATACATTCTCGTACGGTCTCTCCCATGCATACTTGTAATTACAACCCCATCATCCGATTCATCTAATAATGCTACAACAAAACTCTGATCTCCACCAGTATCACCAAAAGGGTTATATCTAATAACACCAACTTTTGAAATAAATTTCTTACTCTTCTCTTCTACTTGAGAAAGGGTTGTTACAACATCATTTAACCGAACCTGAACTGCACCTACTCTGTTAATATGCTCACCCAAAATTGATTTTAATTCATCTTTTTTGGTTCCGCCAAACAATTTTTTGTTTTCTTTCAGGGATTTATACAAGAAAACTGATAGGATAATATTCCATACTAGAAGGAACGCAAAAACGATCCAAAACAATAATGGCATCGAATTAAAAAGGTCAACCATGAGTAATATCTTTATACACTAGATGTCTGATTCCTACAAGTCAATTGCAATAACAATTACACGTAACCAACCTTCCCAACAATAAACATACACGCCTGTCTACCTATACAACCATGATATAGTAGACATATGAGTGTACAAACAGAATTGACGAATGGGAAAACTCAACTCACCAATAGGCAACAACAAGTACTAAACGTAATCATTGAGGAACTTGAAACACATGGATTTCCCCCAACAGTAAGGGAAATTCGAGACCATATTGGTGTAAATTCAATTCGAGGAGCTTCTGTCCATCTTGACGCCTTAGAAAAAAAGGGCTTCATAAAAAGAACAACAAAAGCACGTGGAATTCAAGTATTAAGAAGAGGCACGGGAACTAACGATACAGGAGAAATCAGGATCCCACTCATTGGACACATCCAAGCAGGAAGCCCTATTTGGGCTGAAGAAAATTTTGAGAGATACATTAACGTAAAAACAAATCTACTCCATGGGTATCAAAACACATATGCGCTACACGTACAGGGAGATAGCATGATAAACGCTGGTATAGATCCTGGAGATATCGCCCTCATATTTCCAACTGAAGTAGCCACAAGTGGAGAAATTGTAGTTGCACTTGTTGATGATTCGGTAACGTTAAAAAGATTTCACAAAATCGATGACTATATTGCCCTTCTTCCTGCAAACCCAAACTACCAACCAATTATTGGGGTTGAATTTAATATACAAGGGAAAATGATTGGACTCATAAAAAAAGAAGAGCCTTCGTATGGCTCACTCATGCGTGACGCAACTCTCGTTCCAATGGCAACACGTTTGGCATCAGACGAACCAAAACAGCAAAAACCCGTGGTACAATGGGTTTATGGTAGCAGATATTCTTAATGGAAAAAAACGAGCCCAAGAGATCCTCGACATACTTTCAGATAACTCATCTCATAACCGCACCATGAAACTTGCCAGCATTGTTGTTGGCAATGATAAGCAGTCACAATATTTTTCTGACCTTAAATTAAAAAAAGCTCACGAAATTGGATTATCTGGCATAAAAAAATCATTCCCTGAATCTTTTGACCCAAGAAAAGTCGTAACCTATATTCATGAGTTAAATGATGATAGAAACATAATTGGAATCGTCCCTCAGTTACCTCTTCCACCACAATTCGACCGAGCATCAGTACTTAAAACAATACATCCATTCAAAGACATTGATTGCTTGCACCCCAAAAACTTAGGGTTACTACTTGAAGGATCTTATACATTTATTAGTCCGGTTGTTTTAGCAATTATGGAACAAATCGTATTAAGCAAAAAATATGAAAGCAAAACTATTCCGTACTTAAACACATCAATTGAACTACCCGATCTTACGGGAATCCCAATATGCATTGTTGGTACAGGATTACTTGTTGGGAAACCTCTCACTGCATTTCTTTTGAACCAAGGTGCAACAATAACTGTCATTGACGAACATACCCCAAATCCTTTCGAACATACGCAAAAAGCAGATATCGTCGTGACTGGTACAAATGCTTCAGATGTACTTACAGCCGATGCAATTACAGATGGTACTGTTGTAATTGATGTCGGGAATGACATAAATGCTGAATTGTTTTTGAGTAAAGAAATCTTTTTAAGCACAAATCCCGGCGGCGTTGGTCCCCTTACCGTTTCGTATTTATTGTTCAATGCAATCCATAGCATTATTGCTTCCTAAGAAGACTCTTTTAAAATTGTAGAAATCTCAAGGGAAACTAATCCTAAGGCTAACACCATAAACCATGTTCCAAGAATACTATACGCACCTGTTTTGGGTAAAACCATTACCCCTAAAACCTTTTCGAATGGTTCTTTAGAAACCAAAATATCATCTGCAAACCGAGGAAGAACTCTGTAGGAATCCTTATACAACGACACAATACCGGTAACTTTAACATAATAACCTACCCTCATTGATGGTTTGTCTATTCCGGTAGATTCTTTAACATAAACCCTCACATCTTGCCCCTCAACATCAACGTAAAAGGTATCTCCTGACGTTTCACTCACTACACCATACATAGATACTAGTTGCCCCTCAAATTCTGAAATACCTCTAGCACCATTAAAAACAACAGGATCTTTATGTACACCATGAGAAATAATAATTACAAAATTTTTATCAGAAACTCTCACAACAGATTCACCGTATTTTTGGCCATACTCACCAACAATTGTAATTTCATCACCATAGTCTATCTGCATTTCATTATCTTTAGATAATACAATTTGTATCCCCCCAGTATCATCACTTACATAAAAAACACCCTTACCCAATGAGTGAAGCGAAGCTGTAACGACCCCATGAAACGAAACAAGGGTACCAAATGCGACATTCTTTACATCGCTAATTGAAGAAACGGTTTCGGCAGAATACTTACCATCTGTAGTATCAACCAACTCCCCCTCGTTAGAAGGGGTGAGTGATGGCGTTGGTTTAGCCACATCTGGCGTTGGTTCAATAACCGAAACCGTTTCTTGTGAAGAATAGAATATACTCAATCCATTTGACTCTTTAATCTTTGCACGCACAAAATATGTACCTTCTGGTGAACCACCTTTTACTTTAAACGCACCTTCCATAACGCCATTACCAGTACCATCGGTAGTAATAACTGGAAAGTTTGACCAGGGACTATTCCATGCATAATACTGGTTATCATTTCCCAAAGTTACTGAAAAATACCATGACTCAGTATTGTCCTTAGCTTCAATCTTTACGATATATTGGTAATTTGGTTTTGCATTATTAATCTCTAGAACATACGGTACTTTGTGATCTACAACAACATCGTTTTGTATAGTAAGAGTTGCTGTCTGGATAGGCTCAGGTGTAGGAGTAACGGAAGGCGTGGGTGAAATTATTACTACAGGCGTAGGATCTATTATGGTAGGGATTGGCGATAGCGTTGGAGTTGGAGATACCGTAATACAACTACCTACCTCTTCACCATTTTTATCTCCAGGAGAAGCTATATTCTGCACACTCCAATCCTGACTAGAATCTCCTCGTTTACCATCAACAGTTAACCCTATTGATGTACCCGCATCTCCTATGGAAACTGTTTCATCCTTTACCCACAGTCCTGCCTCAATAGCATCCAAAGACCATGCTTGACCTGTCAGACCATATGACACGTAATCACGAATAGTGTTAAAGGAACGCACACTCCCTTCAAATAACGCAACATAACCCGAGGTATTTCCCATATTGGAATCTACAATATCAACCCCGGTAAAAACATCATGGTCAGTATCTATTCCTTCAGCTCTCCAGTGAATGGTAATGAATTCGTGAGACCCAAGAATCACTTTCCCAAAAGTATAATAGTCCGCACTTGATGCAGTAATGGTATATCCCGATAAATCGAAACTCTCACAGGTAGGATTATAAAGTTCAATCCATTCAAAACCGGTATCGGCCCCTTGAGGATCGAACATAACTTCATTTATTGCAATTGTTGATTCAACTGCAGTAACCGAACGTGGCATTGTTACTATAAGTAACAATACCATTGTAACTAGTGTAAAAAGTCTCCCACCTTTCACTAAACATATAATAGCACATATGTCAACCTATTAAAAATAAGCTTAGAAAACGTATTTAACTATTCCTAAAATACCCTGCTTCCACGGCACACGATGCGTAACACCAGAAGACTTTTCAAACTGATTCTGGTTTTGAATATACCACTCATAGTTTCTAATAAGCGCATCCTTATTTGAAAACTTTGGAACGTATCCCAAAACACGTTTAGCTTTTTCAATAGACACAAATGAATCTTTTGATGCTGTTTCGTATACCCATTTGTACAAAGGGGAGATGCCGAGACGTTCCAAAATCCTTAATGTCCAAATCATTGGAGCTGCAGGAAACCCTGTTATTTTTTTACCAAAACCTGCCCTATCTAATACCGCCTGATAATCCTGCTTCATCGTAGTAAACTCTTCTGCACCAATATTAAAGGTATCGTTTGCAACCTCAACTGGTTTTGTAAGCGTAAGGTAAATTGCCTGACATAAATCCTCAACGTCCAAAAGCTGATACCTGTTGTTCCCCGAACCAATCATGGGAAACCCATGGCCATCTTTTGCCCAATCATAAAAAAGCGCAAATACACCTAATCGTTCAGGTCCAATAAAAGATTTTGGACGGACGATTGGAACACACATACCTTGTTTACGAAAATCTTCACACATTTGTTCTGCCTTTACCTTTGACTCACCGTACGGCCCGACCCCATCAAGCTTATCGTTCTCATCAAGAGGATGATGATCAGGAATTCCATACACTGCAGTTGATGAAACATGAACCATACGCTTAACACCCAATTGCTTTGCCGATTCCAAAACGTTTCGTGTTCCTTGAATATCGGTAGAATAAATCTCTTCTGGTGTGTAGAGTGGAAGTGCTGCCGCTGTATGCACTACAAAATCAACACCCTCCATAGCTTGTAATAAATCATCTTTGCTTCGTATGTCGCCAATAACCTCAGTAATCTTATCTTTTTCTGGATAGTTAAAAGGTAATAAATCGTACGATATAACATCGTATCCTTTGTTCAATAAAAACCGTGTAAGGTTAATTCCCAAAAACCCTGCTCCACCCGTTATTAATACTTTTTGTGCCATATTTTTTGTTCCTTTACCAACTTTACGATTGTACTATAGAAACTCTTCAAAAACATGTTGTATTCCATTCTCTATAGTTAAGGTTTTCGCCTAATTTCACAAAAAGGCCGCCAGAGATAAACCCTGACGGCCTTTTGTTAATTTTCCACCCACGTTATGCATTTCACAACGTATCACCAGGTGAATTTGACGTGAGCCAAACCACCATATTCTACATACTCTAATACCACTACGTAC
>Ga0210019_1001789_pt1 | contig 22085 bp, 25 predicted proteins | sample CryGeyCG2114_020_2_FD_183969 | JGI IMG/M metagenome (GOLD analysis project Ga0210019, IMG submission 183969) | Groundwater microbial communities from aquifer - Crystal Geyser CG11_big_fil_rev_8/21/14_0.20 (SPAdes) (version 2) | ecosystem: Environmental > Aquatic > Deep subsurface > Groundwater ...
CCAAAGGACAAATGGAGATTAGTAAATGAATAAAACTAAACAAATGGAACAAAATGCAAAAATAGTTAACAAATATCTAAATTCAAAACTAAAAGGAAATCCTAAAAAACTCTATGATGCAGCAGGACACCTAATCGTTAACGGTGGGAAAAGACTCAGACCATACATGGTAATTAGAAGTTGTCAGATTTTGAAAGGCAATATTTCCAATGCAATGCCTGCTGCAAGTGCAGTAGAAATGGTTCACAATTTTACATTAGTACATGATGATATCATGGATAATGATGAGATGCGTCATGGTGTTCCTACAGTACATAAAAAATTTGGCATGCCAATTGCAATACTTGCAGGCGATGTTTTGTTTTCAAAAGCATTTCAAATCATAACTGATTCTAAATTATCAACAAACGCTACAACTCAACTTGTATCTAGACTTGCAAAAGCATGTGTAGATGTGTGTGAAGGTCAATTATTAGATGTTAAAATGGCAGAAGAGAGAAAAATTCCATCACAAGCAGAATACATCACAATGATTGGTAAGAAAACTGCAGCATTGTTTGATGTGTCTTGTGCTATGGGAGCAATTTGTGCAACAAACAAAATAAAAGACATCTTAAATCTTTCATCATTTGGAAGAAATCTAGGAATTGCGTTTCAAATAACTGATGATCTCATCGGAGTAATGGGTGATCCTAAAATTACAAAAAAACCAGTAGGTAATGATCTAAGAGAAGGAAAGAAATCACTTCCAATTTTGATGGCAATAAAATTAGCAAAGGGGAACAATAAAAAAATAATTCTAAAAGCGTTTGGAAATCCAAAAATTTCAAAAAAAGATCTTGGTAAAGCTGTAGAGGTCATCAAATCCTTAGGAATAGAAGAAAATGTTAGAAATCAGGCACTAAAATACGCTGAAAAAGCTGAAAAATCACTAGGTGAATATTCAGGTCCAGCAAAAGCAGAGTTGGTTTCATTATTAGATTTTGTAGTCAAGCGAAGCGTATAGTTGTCAACAGATGTGAGTTAGTATGGATGAAGAATTAAGAAAAGAAATAAGAAAAATGGCTCTCCAAAATGCTTTTGAGCATGGTGGAGAAACGAGAGACAAAATAATTTTGGGAAAAATACTAGGAACAAAACCAGAATTTAGAAATAAAGTAAAAGAAATTTCTGGAGATATTTCTGAAATAGTTTCAACAATAAATCAGTTATCATTGGAAGAACAAGAAAAAGAGATTAAAGAAAATTTTCCGGAAATTTTAGTACCTAAAGAAAAAATTGAAGAAAGAGAAGGGTTGCCAGAATTAAAAGATGCAGAACAAGGCAAAGTCATAACAAGGTTTCCCCCAGAACCTAACGGTTATCCTCATATCGGTCATGCAAAAGCAGCTATCATCAATTCAGAATATGCAAAGATGTATGGAGGCAAATTCATTCTAAGAATGGATGATACAAATCCAGAAGCAGAAAGAATGGAATATCATGCAGCCATAAAGGTAGGATTAGAATGGTTAGGAATAGAATTCGATATTGTGAAAAATACATCAGACGATATGGAATTATTTTACGAGAAAGGAATAGAATTAATCAATTCGGGAAAAGCATACATCTGCACTTGCAAAAGAGAGGATATTAGTAAAAACAGAAGAGAGCGAAAAGCATGTAAATGCAGTATGGAAAATATTGAAAAAAATAACAAGAATTGGGAAAAGATGCAAACGAAAGTCAAACCAGGAGATGCCATCGTAAGATTTCGTGGAGATATGAAAGCAGACAATGCAGTTATGCGAGATCCTGTTTTGTTTAGAATTATTGAGGAGAAACATTACACTTTGGGAGAAAAATATCGAATCTGGCCAAGTTACGATATGGCAGTTGCCATAGAAGATAGTATAGATGGAGTCACTCATGCGTTTCGTTCAAAAGAATTTGAATTAAGAAAAGAGCTAATTGATGCAATTTTAGACGCATTAAACATGAGAAAGCCAATACAGGGGTTTTTCTCCAGACTAGAATTCAAGGGAATGCCAATATCAAAGAGAATCATCAAACCGCTTATTGAAGAAGGAAAAGTCTCATGGTATGATGATCCAAGACTACCTACTTTAGAAGCATTGAGAAGAAGAGGAATAAAACCAGAAGCAATTAGAAAATTCATCATGTCATTAGGATTAACCAAAGCTGATACTCTTGCACCATTTGACGCGTTAGAATCATTTAACAGAAAATTTGTTGATGCAGACAGCATCAGATTGTTCATGGTAAACAACGCAAAAAAACTTAGAGTGAAAAATTTACCAATATCTTCTATTGAAATTTCAAATCATCCAATCAAAGACATGGGAAAAAGAACTATCGAGATTGATGAAAATTTCTATATTTCAGGAGACGATGCACAAAATATCAAAGAAGGCATGCAAATTCGTCTTTTAGGTTTAGGAAATGTATCAATTACTAAACAAGGAGTAGAGATGGAGGGGAAATTTATTGAAAATAATGAGAAAACAGATATTCTAAAAATTCAATGGGTACCGCAAAAGACAGCACATGAAATAAAGATGATCATCCCTAAAGCATTATTCATTGGTGATGAGTTTAATGAAGATAGTTTAGAAGAATTGGACGTTTATACAGAACCGCATTATCTACAATTAAAGGAAGGAGAAGAGATTCAATTTGTCAGATTTGGATATTGTAGAAAAGATTCACAAAATCAAGCAATTTTTACACACAAGTGATCAATTATGAAGATAGCACGGTTGTTATACGACAATAATGAAACATATGGTTTCATAAAAGGAGATCAAGTATCTACAAAAGATGAAATTACTTACTTGACAGGAGTGCCGATTCCTCAAAATGTGAAAGATTTTCTTTTTGATGGATGGTATGATGAAATTAAAGGCAAAATCAATGATTTGCCATATGGTGAAAACATTTCAAAATTCAAATTGTTGCCACCAATTCCAAATCCCAACAAAATAATCTGTCTTGCGTTTAATTACGTAGACCATGCTAAAGAACAAGGATTACAGGCACCAGAAGATCCTGCAATTGTGATAAAACCACGAACAGCATTAAACGGTACAAACTCAGAGATCATATGTCCAGATTTTGTAACGCAGTTAGATTATGAAATAGAATTAGCCTTAATCATTGGAAAAAATTGTAAAAATATCAGTACAAAAGATGCTGCGGATGCAATATTTGGATACATGATACTTAATGATGTGTCTGCAAGAGACATTCAGTTCAAAGACAAGCAATTTACACGAGGAAAAAGTTTCGATTCATTTGCACCATGTGGACCATGGATAACTACATCTGATGAAATACAAGATCCTCAAAATCTAAAAATGACCACCAAAATTAATGGCGAAGTCAGACAGAACTCTAACTCTAGCAACATGTTCATAAAAATCCCAGAAATTATTTCAAAAATTTCCAAAGTTATGACGCTAGAAAAAGGAGACATTATATCAACAGGAACGCCTGCAGGTGTAATGCTAAACAAACCAAATGCAGTGTTTTTGAAAGATGGTGATAAAGTAGAAATGGAAATTGAGAGTTTAGGGATTTTGAGCAATACAATAAGAATTGTAAAATCAGACTAAGTCAATGATTTCTTCATTAAATGGAATGAAATTTTATAATCTAATGAATCAAAAAGAGGCAATTCTTCTTTAGTTAAAATTTGAATTCGTTCATAATTATTCTTCATCGCATAATTCTGTAAAAATGATAATATTTGTAATACAGAGTCATCAGAATATGAAAATAACGTAACAATCAATGTTTTGTTAAAATGATCTGAATCAGTTATAATTGCAAATGAATTGTCGTCAGATAGGGTAGATTTTACAATACAATTTTGTGCAGTCAACAATGACATAGCCACATCATCAAGTGGCAACCATCTCCAAGATTGAACATAATGTGGATGGGGTTGGTGATCAAAACCATATTCAAAAGACACATTATGATTTAAGTTGATTTTTGGGTCAAGAGAGTAAAAATTCCATGTTTGAAAAATATTGTAGCCTAGAGAATTAGCCATGGAAAAAGATGCAGTGTTTTTAGTATCAATTAACATATAAGAAAACAAAACATGTTTTTCTTTTCCAATAGTTTCAGCATGGGTAACAAGGTCAGATGCAATTTTTTGACGACGATATTCAGGATGGATTCGAATTCCCTCAATCCAAATTTGATCCAATGAGTAAAATGCATGACAAATTCCAACTTGATTTGGTTTTTCAGCTAAAAACAAGTAACCCTCAGACAACCAAAAATCCCAAACATGTTCTACGTAATCACCCCAAGAAAAAGTATTTTGGCAGAATTTCAGAATAGATATTTTATCAGAGACAGTGGCATTTCGGATTGTTGTATGTTTCATATACGAAAAAATATTAAGAATGATTAGATAAAAACTACGATGGGAAAAATTGTGGCAGGTAAAACAGCAGATATCACACCTGGAAAAATGATCAAAGTATCCATAGATGGGCGAGACATACTAGTTGCAAACATCAATGGCGAATATTTTGCAACTGATGATTCTTGCACTCATTCAGGATCTAGTTTATCAGAAGGAAAATTAAATGAGAGTACAATTACTTGCGGATGGCATGCAGCAGAATTCGATTGTAAGAGTGGAAAATTACTGAAATTCCCAGCAAAAATTAGAGATTTAACATCGTATAATGTTGTAATAGAATCAGACAATGTTTTTGTAGAGATGTAACTATATACCACTAATTTCAATAAAAGGTGTAAAAATGGCAGACGACGCACAAAATAAAGAATCAATGAAGGAAGCAATAGAGACATTAAATCAAATTGCTTCAAGTAATTCAACACCAAAAACAATAAAAAAATCAATAACAGACTTAATTACAGATCTAAATAATCAAGAAAATTCATTATCAGTAAGGGCTGCAAATACAATTAGTTTACTAGATGATGTTACACAAGATCCCAATTTGCCATCATATGTAAGAACACAATTATGGCAAGCGGTTTCAAAACTTGAAAGCATAAGAGAATAAATTCTCATTTATCTCAATTAAACTAATGAAAATTGAAGATTATCTAGAAACTCTTCCAACTAATTTGCTAAATGGTGAAGATGTTCAATTACCAGATAAAGCATTTAGAGAAATTTTTAAATTTGCAGAGTTAGGAGAAGAAGATGTTTTTTATCATTTAGGTTGTACTAGTGAAAAAGGGATAGAGATTGCAATTAATGAATTCAATGTTAGAAAAGCTGTAGGCATAGATAACAATCAAGAAAAAATAAAACATGCGATACAAATTCTTAAAGACAAAAACATCAAAGCAGAGTTGATTTGTCAAGATGTTTCAGAGTCGGATGTCTCAGATGCATCAGTGATTTTATTTTGGTTTACAGACGAAAATCTGATAAATCATATGTTAAAAAAATTTGAAAAACTCAAACAAGGCACAAAAATAATTACGATTTGGGGACCACTTCCAGGTTGTCTTCCAGATGAGGTAAATTTTCCATACATTATCAACAAAACACCGTTCAAAAAAACACAAAACATGCAAGATCAATTATTAGCAATTTTTGGTGTAAAGTGTGTAGATTTTATCACAGCATGGGAATTTGCAGAAAGATATACCAAGTCTCTAGGTTCGCCTGAAATTAAAAATGATCGATTTTTGACAATCATACAGACATTAATAATTTGGATAAATGCAAAGAAATTAGGAGTAGCATGTGGGGATAAAATTCCAGAGTCCATTCAAACATACATCAATATCATGAAAATGCATTTTGATATCGATTTTGAACATCTATTAAATGAAGAATCAATGTAATCCTTTTATTTTGTTTGTACTTAATTATAACATGGAGGGGAGAATTAACATCAACGTATCTGCAGTAGATTATGATAAAACCAGTAAAGCACTAACTCATCAATTGTCGCGTTTAGAAGAAATGGTTCACAGTCAAGAAGATTTTGTGATGACAGATTCAGAATTTGCTTTTGGATGGCATTTTTTTGTTTTAAGTGTGAATAGAACACTAATCGAAAAACTAACAGACATGATGGGATCAGACTATGATAAATTAAAAGGCAAAGGAATAGAAAAAAAATTTCTCACGTGGCTGACAAAAAATATTGAGAACAAATCCCCTAGATTCAAGCTTGCAATCAAAGAAGAGATGGAATCTAGCAAATTTGGCATATTTTAAAATAATAAAATGGGCCCTCGAGGGGAATCGAACTCCTGTCCGAGGATCCACAATCCTCTATACTAACCACTGTACTACGAAGGCCACAAAAAAATAAACTTGTTTATCCAGTAATAATCTTTGAGATTCAGCTGAAAATTATGCTGTAGATTTATTATTAACCACATGTGAATCAAATTATGCGTTTGTGGTGGATTGGAATGGGGATAACAATAGGTGTCATATGGGTTGGAGTAAATTATCTTCTGCCTTGGTTATAGCGACATCTTGAAAGATACAGTTTTTAAAAGCAAATCATTTCATTTTGGATAATAATTTTTGACGAGATCATAGCGATCGCTTTAAATTTGTTGAATTAGGGTATGTTTCAACTTGAGAAAAGGATTCATTGCCAATAGATTACGTTCGCATAAAAAATCAGAAGAAGATACTATTGAAAATAAGATAGAAACCATACAAGGAGAAAAATTTGTGTGGACAGATTTACAAAATCCAGATAGAAGTGATGTCGAAAAATTAGCTGAAAAATACCATTTCAATGCATTAAACATAGAAGACTGTATGACAAAATTTGAGCTTCCAAAATTAGACAGTTACAATGATCATTTCTTTGTAATTTTACAATTCCCACCATTAGCACAGAAAACTGGAATATCAAAAAACAGTCAATTATCCATATTTGTTGGGAAGGACTTTCTAGTTACAGTACATCAAGGTGATCTTGGTCCTTTAGTAGAATTAGTAAATATATGTAAGACAAATTCAGATCCGCACAGAAAAGAAAGATTACTTGGGAAATCCTCAGGGCTTTTACTTCATGAAATCGTAGATGTATTAGTAGACGATCTTTTACACACATCAAGAAAGATAATTGCAAATCTAGATGAAATAGAAGACGGAGTATTTGATGAAAGAAAATCAGTTGCAAGAAGCATAGCATTACTCAGAAGAGAGATTAACAGATTAAGAAGAATTGTAAACCCATTAAAGAAATTTGTAACAGAAATTGCAAAAAATGTCAAAAAGTTTTCTGAAGATGAAGAACTTGTATTGTACTATGATGATGTAATTGATCATATTGACAAAGTAATAGAAACATTAGAGGAATCAAGAGAGACTATGGAAATTTACAAAGATACAGATTTTGTGTTAAGTACTGAAAAAACAAACAAAGTACTTGCGGTATTGACTATAATCTTTACATTAGCAATTCCATCTACAGTAATAGGAACATTTTATGGAATGAATGTAAATTTACCAGGCGGAATTGGAAGTGGTTCGCTCATTCTTGGACCATTTACAGTTTTTATTATAATCATTATTGCATCAGCAATACCTGCAATTCTAATGTTTGCTTATTTCAAAAAACTAGGCTGGATTAGTAGTTGAGAGATAATAATCATTCAATTTCATGAAGATTTACACGGATTTTGGTTAAAGATTGATTCAAGTTATCAGGCAGTATGATTAAAAGTCCAGAATCATACCCAACATCATTGCAAACACCACTGAAACTTTGATGATTATGAGCAGAGCAACCTTCTGAAATGTAATAATGGAGAGTGTCAGAATTTAGATAATTTTCAAACTGTTTTTGAGAATGTATGAAATATACATCAAACCATGCATCTTCGTCATTGATGGATATAGAATATTCGTATGATGTGTTCTCTTTGTGTGTGCATATAGGAATGAATTGAGCATAGGATTCCACTGCAATTTGTTTTCCTATGGGAACATTAGGAAAAATTGAAACGTATGGATCGTCATTTAATTGAGTTCCCTGAAACAGTTCAATTTTATTGCGAATTGTATCAATTACATATCTATACAGCATTGGCTTCCAGCTTGATTCACAAGCACTGAATTCGTGTTGTAGTTGTACATACGATTTATCATTCTGATATTGTAACTGATTTGAATTATAATTCGTAAGAGTGGAAACATCAGAAGGATCTGCAAAGTAAATATTTTCACCAGAATTTGGATTAAACCAAACATTTGTCACATCAAAAATAATATTTCCAGGATAGCTATTCCATTCTTCTTGTAGATGAACATAGATAGAATACTTGTTGATGGCCTGATCATATGGAGAACTGAAAATCAAATGCCCAAAGAATGCATTCAATAGTATCAATGTAAATGCAATTATTGGAAGTATAAAATAGAGAAACTTTTTCATTTGATTATAAACACCAGAAATTCAGTTAAGATTGTTTGGAACAGAATGTTTTAAGAAATGCTAGATTTTTTATAAAATTTTCAATTTAAGATGTAAAATGTAATTTTCTTGGATAATAATGAGCTTAGATAAATACAAGGGGGTTTAATCTAAGATATGGGGAAAATTAAAATTAGAACAGGTAGAGGCACAGGAACTATCGAAGTTGATGAAGATGCTTCAAAATGGTCTGGAGATGAATTCAGAAAGATCCAAGAAGCAAGGAAGAAAGCAACATCAAATAGAATGGTTCACACTGGTCGCGGAACTGGTTCAAGAAGACTAGGAGATATGCCTGATCCTAAAGCAAGACCTTCAACTGAAGGAATGACTAGAAGTACAGGTAGAGGAACTAGTTCAAGAAAGAGTACAAACAAAGGTTCAGGATAATAAAGCCTCAATTTTTAATTTTTATGATTTTATTTTTAGAGAACATTATATTTTAATATCTGGATTTCCAGATTTTAGCTTGTCCCAATCTGCAAGAAAATTTTGCAATCCAATTTTTGTCAAAGGGTGTTGTAACATTTTATCTAATACATCTGGAGGTAATGTAACAACATCTGCACCAATTTTTGCAGCATCAACTACATGTAATGGATGACGGACACTTGCAACAAGGATTTGAGTTCCAAAATCATAATTTGAAAAAACTTCTTTGATTTCTTTGATTAGATGCATTCCATCCTGACCAATATCATCTAATCTTCCAATAAATGGACTAACATATTTTGCACCTGATTTTGCAGCAAGTAAAGCTTGATTTGCAGAAAAGATCAAAGTAACATTAACAGGGATTCCCTCAGAGGATAATGATTTGCATGCTTTTAGACCGTCAGGAGTCATAGGAACTTTAACTACAACATTTTTTCCGTATTGACGAAGTCGTTTTCCCTCTTCGATCATTCCAGAGTATTCAGTACTAACAACTTCTAAACTCACATCGCCTTTGATGATTTTTGTAATTTCCGCCATAGCATCTTTTGGATTACCACCTTCTTTTGACATTAGTGAGGGATTAGTTGTGATTCCATCTAGCAAACCCATGTCATTGAATTTTCTAATAGATTCAAGATTAGCAGTATCAAGAAAAATCTTCATATTTTTTTGCTCCTAATTTCTTTAACTTGTTTTGCTATATTAAAAGATGTTATTCCATGTTTCTCTAATAATAATGGAATTTCATTGTCACGTGCAGATTCACCAAACATATCTTGGGCTCCAATTCTCTTAATATGTACAGGGTAAGATTCAGAAACAGATTCTGCTACAGCAGAACCCATTCCACCGATGATGTTATGTTCTTCAGTGGTAACAATACAACCAGTTTCTCTAGCTGCTTTTTCTAGAATTTCATCATCTATTGGTTTAATTGAAAACATATCTAAAACTCTACAAGAGATTCCTTCTTGTTGTAATGATTCAGCAGCTTCTAAAGCCATTCTAACAGTAATACCACATGCAGCAATAGTACAATCTGAACCATCTCTTAGCACAATTCCTTTTCCAATTTGAAATTCTTGAGAATCAGAGTGAACAAGAGGGGTTGCAGATCTTGCCATTCTCATGTAAAATGGTCCATATTCTCTAGCCATTAATCGAGTCAAATTTGAAACTGCAATAGTATCCGCAGGGATAAAGACTCTGAAATTAGGTATTACTCTCATTATAGCAATATCTTCAATTTGTTGATGTGAACCGCCATCAGGACCTACTGACAAACCACCGTGAGATGCAACTAATTTGACATTGAGACCTTTTTTTCCAGGGGGTGACGGATATGCTATATTGTTTCGGATTTGATCAACTGCTCTGCCGGGTAAAAATATAGCATAAGTACTAGCAAAAGAAATTTTTCCAGATATAGCTAATCCAGCAGACATTGTAACAAGATTGGCTTCAGCAATACCAACATTGAAAAATCTATCAGGAAATTCTTTTCCAAATGCAGAAGTTTTTAATGAATCAGTTGTATCTGCACCTAAAACAACGATGTTTGGATTTTCTTTTCCTAATTGAACTAAGGATTTAGAATATTCAGAACGCATATCGGTCATTATTGGTTCATTCAAATGTATCCCGCCTCCCGTGCAATTTTTTTAATTTGTTCTTTCTTTTCACCTATAACGTGTAGACCAATCCATTTGTTTACTAAATCACTTCCACCAAGTTCATTTGCTTTTGCAAGTAAACCAGATCTTCTTGATTTTAAAACCTCAGATCTAAAAGATCTAATCGCATCTCGAACATCTTGTTGACCAATAATTGCACCGCCTCCAACAAAAACACGAGCGCCATCAGCAAATACTGACCCTATATTTTCTAGATTAACACCCCCATCAGCCTCAATATAGCCTGAAAAATTATGTTCTTTTAAAATAGAATTTAATTTTGCCATTTTTGCATGTGTTTCTTCGATATATTTTTGACCAGATTTTCCAGGCACTACTGACATGACAATTAGTTGATCAAGTGAAGGGAGAAATTTGTAAGACCATTCAGGTAATTCAGTGTCAGGATTAATTGAAAAACCAACGCCTACTTGATTTTGTTTTAATATATCATGAATTTCTCCAAAGCTAGATTCATCTGTTACTTCAGCATGAACTGTAATTATATCACTGCCAGCATCAACATAATCTTTGACATATTTCACAGGTTCATCAATCATCAGATGTGTATCAAATGGAATTACCGTAAGTGATCTTAGTTCTTTAATTTTATTATGATCAAATGTTTTTGTTGGAACGAATTGACCATCCATTACATCAAGATGAATATAATCTGCTCTGCCTGTCACACATCGCTTTATTTCATTTTCTAAATTTGTCATATCTCCTGCAATGATTGATGGTGCAATCATAAATTGTGAATCTAATTCAAGGTTAATTATTGGAACCACATCAGAATCAGGAGCTTTTCCATGCCATTGAGGATTATCTTCCATATGTTCTATGGATTTTCCTTTAATTGTTCTGGCAATTATCATAGTCGGTACTCCTTTTGTTGCATTTGCTTTTGCAATAGCAGCATCGATTTGTTCAATTCTATGTCCATCAATTTCAATTACATTCCAACCAAAAGATCTCCATTTATCACCTGTTTTCCATCGCGATGCATCTTTCCACATTTCAGAAAGATCATCTCCTTCCAATTTTTCATCAAGTGGCATAACTTTTTCAGTGTAAGAATCTTGTTGGATAAAATTTCTATCAAGGAAAGCAGTAAGATTATCAACTTTGTATTTTGCAGCAGCCATAGCAGCTTCCCAGACTTGACCTTCATCAGATTCTCCATCTCCAATAATTGTGTAAACATGATGATTTTTAGAATCAAGTTTTGCAGCCAGTGCAATCCCAACAGAATAAGACAATCCAGTACCTAAAGAACCTCCACAAAATTCTACACCGGGGCATTTGAGATCAGGATGCCCCTGAAGTTTGCTGCCAAATTTTCGTAGAGTTTCAATATCAGATTCAGGAAAATATCCTGCAACTGCCATGTTAGAAAACAATCCAGGAGCTGCATGACCTTTTGATAAAACTAAACGATCCCTATCTTCCCATTGAGGATTTTTGGGATCAAATTTCAAATATTTGTTAAACAAACAACCGAGAATCTCTGCCATAGAAAAAGAACCGCCTGGATGACCAGAGCCTGCAGCATTTGTACCTTTAATCACTAATTTTCTAGATCTAAGGATATTTTTCTTAATTTGGTAATAATTAAGCCTCATCTCGATCGTTGTTCTTAGAAATTGAATAAAAATCTACTTCTGTAAAATTTTAATGTAAACCATACTTTGTAATATTATGGAAGTCAAAGAAAAAATCCCAATAATGTTATTTGATAATCAATGTTATTTGTGTACAAAATTTGCAAAATATGTTAATTTTTTTGCCAGAGGTAAAATCACAACAGTAGGGCATTATTCAGAATTTGGGGAAAAGATAAGAAATGAACTTTTAGATGAATCTGCTCTTGAGATGTTTTGGTTCATTAGTGAAAAAAGAGCTTTTGGTGGAAGAGCAGCATTATACCCATTAATAAAAACAATCATAACAAAAAATGCTAAAAATCCAACAATTATCAAATCAGAGGACACATGCAAACAGAATTGTAAAACAGTCAAAGCAGTATTTGTAAGGTCAGCAAGTGTACTCACAACCAGTAAAAAAATAGATTTTTAGCAAATCTAAATATCACAGCAGAAAATAAAGTATGATTATGAAGATTAAAACTGAAAATTCTGTAAAAATAAAGACTAGTCTTCTATGTGGATTTGTGTTAGAAAATTCTAACAACGTTTTAGGATTAGGAAAATACGATGTTAAAACAACTTTGGCAATTAATCAATCTTTAAAAGATATGGAAGGAAAACTGGGAAGAATAAGCATAATTCCAATGCCAGGAAAAAATCCTGCCCAAAGAATTCTACTTGCAGGAATAGGTAAAAAAGAAAATCTGACAAATGACACTATCAGACATGTTTCAGGTAAAATTGCACAAAAATCAAGAGAACTAAAATTAAAAGAATTTTCAATTATTACGCCTCCAAGTTTTGTAATAGATCAGATTTCTTCAGTCACACAAATCATTGAAGGTTGTAAAATGTCACTATACAAATTCGATAAATTTAAAGCAGAAAAAGCTGAAAAATCACCAGATTTAACAATAATAGTTTCTAAATCAAGTAAAATTTTACATGCTATAAAAACAGCTGAGATTGTATCAGAGGGTGCAATATTTACCAAAAGCATTGCCAATTTACCACCAAACGAATGTACTCCAACAACATTGGCAAATTTTGCAAGAATGATTTCGAAAAAAAATAAAATGAAATGTTATGTTATCTCAGAACCAGAATTAAAAAAGAAAGGTTTTGGAGGAATTTCAGCAGTAGGGCAAGGAAGTAAAAAAGAACCAAAGTTAATTGTTTTAGAGCATACTCATGGACCAAAAAATGAAAACCCTGTTGTGTTAGTAGGAAAAGCTGTAACATTTGATACAGGTGGGATTTCTTTAAAACCAGGAGATAGAATGGATGAGATGAAATTTGACAAGTGTGGAGGGTGTACAGTTCTTGGAATAATGAAAGCAGTTTCAGAATTAAAACTACCCATTAATGTTGTAGGCATTATTCCTTCAGTTGAAAATATGCCAAGTGGTGAATCATACAGACCAGGAGATATCATAAAATTGTATAGTGGAAAAACAGCAGAAATTCTAAATACCGATGCAGAAGGCAGATTGATTCTGGCTGATGCACTGGCATATGGAGAAAAACAATACACTCCAAAAGCCATCATAGACTTTGCAACTCTTACAGGTGCATGCATTGTAGCACTAGGTACCAATGTAGCAGCAATTGTATCAAATGATGAGAAACTAACAAAAAGAATTAATGAATCTTCTAAAAAAACTACTGAACAAGTATGGGAACTCCCATTAAATCAAGACTATACGGATATGATAAAATCAGATGTTGCAGACATGAAAAATGTAGGAATAGGAAGAGCTGCAGGAACTATCACCGCGGCTGCATTTTTAAAAAATGCTGTGGAAAAAACACCGTGGGTACATATCGATATTGCAGGAGTTGCATGGATACAAAGTGCAACAAAAGAAAAATCATACAACCCAAAAGGTGCAACGGGTTTTGGTGTAAGATTAATTTTAGACTATTTGCAAAACGTGTAGAATCAATAACCTCGACTATTTCTGTCAGGCGTACCAACATTTGGATTTCTCCATCCATGCTTTTCCATCATGTGGTTAAGTAGTCGTATATCATTATCACATATTTCTCCACAAACGCTACAATTTGACATTTAATTCACAACGATCAAACTAATTCTATATTAAAACATTGATTGTAAATTAGAAAATGCCAGCACTGTTGCTTCCCAAGAGCTCTCGCATCTTAGTAGCACAACAGCGACGTCAGGTTTGACTTCCAAGTTCGGAATGGGATTGGGTCGCACCCTAACGCTATGGCCGGCTTGAAAATTAATGTTAAATTCTCATCTATTAACGTAACGCCAGATTGAAAATGAGATTCAAAATAGGTATAAAGCAAAGAAAATACTCGACTACAACATGACTCATAGGGTAGCTGTATTAGATCAAGATCTATGTCAACCACAAAAATGCGGCTTGGAGTGCATAAAATACTGCCCAGTAAACAAATCAGGGGCAGAATGTATTGTCATAAACGAAGAATCAAAGAAGGCGCAAATAGATGAAAATATTTGCAATGGTTGTGGAATATGTGTCAAAGTATGTCCATTTGATGCAATAACAATAGTAAATTTGGCAAGTGAGTTAGCTACTGATAAAATTCATCAATATGGTGTAAACTCATTTAGACTATACAAATTACCCACACCAAAAAAAGGAGAGGTTGTAGGACTATTGGGAAGAAATGGGATGGGGAAAAGTACGGTAGTAAACATCCTATCTGGAAATTTGAAACCCAATTTAGGAAGATATGAAAATCCACCAGAGTGGGATGAAATTTTAAAACACTACAGCGGAACAGAACTTAAACAACATTTTGAAAAAATTGAACAAAAACAAATTCGCGCATCAATAAAACCTCAACAAGTTCACCATATCGCACAGGCATTTAACGGAACAGGAAAAGAACTTCTTGACAGATATGATGAGCGCGGTGTGTCAAGAGAATTAATCAAAGAATTGGGATTAGAAAATTCTCTGGAACAAAGTTTGAATGAATTAAGTGGTGGAGAATTGCAAAGAATTGCCGTAGCTGCTGCTGCATCAAAAGATGCAGAGTTTTATTTTTTTGATGAGCCATCATCATATAATGATGTTTTTCAAAGGACAGGCGTAGCTCGTGTAATTCAAAATTTGGCAAGAATTGGAAAAAGCGTTATGGTTGTAGAACATGATTTAACATTACTTGATTTTCTAAGTGACTATATCGAAGTACTATATGGAGAGCCAACAGCATACGGTATTGTTTCAACTATACTTTCGACAAAAATTGGAATTAATGTTTTTCTTGATGGATATTTACCAAATGAAAATGTCAGATTCAGAGACAAGAAGTTTTCTTTTGATGTGTCATCGTCAACTACAGACATTTTTGAAGAAGGAAATACAATTGTCACGTATCCAAAACTAGTCAAAAAATATCCTTCATTTTCTGTCACAATTGAGCCTGGTCAAGTAAGAAAAGGAGAAGTTGTAGGCATAATGGGAGCAAATGCTCTGGGTAAAACAACCATGATGAAAATGATTGCAGGTGTAGAGAAGCCAGATTCCGGAGAGATCGATAAGAAAATCAAAATAGCATACAAACCACAATATCTTCAAAATGACATAGATGTTGAAGTCATATCAGTATTAGACAAAGCAAATGGCAATCAAGTTGAAGGAAGTATGGAAGAGGAACAAATACTAGAGCCATTGAAAATTAAAAAATTATACAATAAATCCATCAAGAATCTTTCCGGAGGAGAATTACAAAAAATTGCTGTGGCATCATGTCTATTGCAAAAAGTTGATCTGTATGCATTAGATGAACCATCAGCATTTTTGGACGTAGAAGATAGAATAGCGGTAGCAAAATTCATACAAAAATTTGTTCGTTCTTTTGGAAAATCTGCAATAATCATTGATCATGACTTGCAATTAATGGATTTAGTTTCAGATACAATGATTATTTTTGAGGGAGAATCAGGAGTTGCAGGTAGAGCTACGGCTCCTATGAAAAAAGCAGATGCCATGAACAGATTTCTAAAATCACTAGACATGTCATTTAGAAGAGATGAGAGAAGTCTCAGACCTCGAGTAAACAAGCTAGAGAGCAGATTAGACAAAGATCAAAAAACATCAGGAAATTTCTATTACAAGCATTGACTAGGATGTTAAAAAAAGCACTAGAAGATGTGCTCACCGTAAAAGAAAATGATGAATTAATTTCAGCGTTTGATCAGATAGGAAACATCATCATAGTAAGAATTCCAGAATCACTATTATCCAAGAAAAAAATTATCGGACAAGCGTTATTGGATCAGGTAAAAATTGTCAGAAGCGTATTCTATCAAGCATCTGCAGTTGAGGGTGATTTTCGCACAAGAGATCTGGAAATCATTGCAGGAGAGGACAATACAGAAACAGAATACAAAGAATTTGGCTGTAAATTCACAGTTGATGTCAAAAATGCATTTTTTTCACCTAGACTTTCTACCGAAAGAGAACGAATCGCTAATTTGATTCAAGACGGTGAGGTAGTTACCAACATGTTTGCAGGCATTGGGATGTTTTCCATAATGGCTGCAAAAAAGAATAATTGTACTGTGTATAGTATCGACATTAATCCAGTAGCTTCAAAGTTGTGTGAGAGAAATGTTGGATTAAACAAAATGGTTGGAAAAGTGATTTCAATAAATGGAGATGCATCAGAAATTATCAAAAATCAATTAATGAACAAGTCAGATAGAACATTGATGTTGTTACCTGAAAGATCAGATGAATTTTTAGAATCTGCAATCAATACAACTAAAAATGGTGGAATCATCCATTATTATTCACATATCCACGCAGATAAAAAATCAGATGCAGGAAAACTTTCAGAAGAGCACTATCTCAAAATTACTCCTGTCAAATCAGAAATACTAAAATCAAAAATTGTAAGAGCTGTAGGTCCTAGATATTACCAAACAGTTGTAGATGTTAAAATTTTCAAATAGATTAGTCTTCGGATGTAATAGATGCAGTAGAGGGTTTTGTTGTTGCCATAACATATCCAATCCATGCAATAACTCCTAAAATTCCTCCAGCAATCATTAGTACAGACAATTGTAATACGATTGGACTCCATTCAGATAACATCAACAAATATGCATAGAGAAAGAAGCCACCAATACAAAGCACAAAAATGGTAATTCCCATTCCTTTTCGTTTATCCATGGCGAAGAATTTTTTGTGAGTTATTTATTGCTTTGAACTAATTTAGTTCAATGGCCATAAGATATGCATCTTCACCATCTCGATAATAGGCGTTTAGTTGTTGTCTAATTACAAATCCTAATTTTTCATATAATCTTACAGCCTCATTATTACTACATCTCACTTCTAAATAGAATTCGTCACATTTTCTCAAGTTAACGCCATTAACAGACTCTTCAACAAGTGCTTTTCCAATACCTTTCTTTCTGTATTCTTCAAGCACGGCTATAGACACAACATGTCCTTTTTTGACAAACCCTAATTTCTTAAAATTTGAGAAACCGAATTCAGTTTTACACATAATATATCCAACATGTTTTCCTCCAATTTCTGCAACTATGAAAGCTTCAGGGAGTTCTGCAAGCAGACTTTCATAGAAATAATCTGAATAGTGCTCAGGGAGTGTTTTCAGATTAATTTCCATGACAGAGATTAGATCGCTTGGCCCTGCTCGTCTAATGTTACAATCACCTAGTTGTCGAAGGATGACCTGCATGGTTTAGTATTAGAAGTATCAATATTTAATTTTAAACCAAAAGACCATTTAATGGAAAAATCAAGGCCTAAAGAGATGGAAGAGCCCTCGCAAGAAGATATTATTTCATTAGTAAATTCCATATTTCTAGTCAGTGATTTTACAAAGGCAGAATTTTCTTTAGAATTTAAAATAGAGGATAAGGACTTTAAGTCAAAATTTGAAGGATTGGCAAGAAAATTAGAAGATATGAGTTATGTTTGCAAATTAGAAGAAACAGACGACGGGATATACGTAATTGTTCAAAAATTTACCTTAAGAAAACAAGGCAAAATAATGAAATCAGCATGGACTCCTCGAATATTATTTGCAATTGTCATTGGCTTTGTGATGTTTGATGGATATTACAGAACGTCATTTACAAATTCTATTGTAGATATCGGCGAGCCTCTAGAAATGGCAGTCTTTTACACATTATCAGTGATGGGGATTTTAGGAATTCATGAGTTAGGTCACATAGTTGCTGCAAAAATACATGGACTAAAAACCACTTGGCCATATTTCCTACCAGGCATACCTGTATATGGAATTCCAACGTTTGGCGCATTTATCCAATCAAGAGGATTAACAATTAACCGAGAAATTCTGTACGATGTTGCCATAGCAGGTCCTATTGCAGGATTAATAGTTGCAATCATTGTGTCAATTTATGGAGCATACACAGCTCCTGTACTGGATCAGGTAATTGCAGACGAATTATTTGCTCAAGCCAGACTAAGTGATTGGAGTCTCGGAGAACCATTACTTATGACTGCAAGTTTGGCAATGTTTGGCAAAGGGGAATTATTCGGACAGGTCATACTTATGACACCTTTTATGTTTGCAGCTTGGATTGGATTTTTAATTACATTTTTGAATTTACTTCCAGCATGGCAATTGGATGGCGGACACATGGCAAGAACGCTAATGGGTTCAAAGTTACACAGATATGCAACGTTTGGAAGTATAGGAATTCTTGTTTTACTAAACTATTGGCCAATGGCGATATTAATTCTAATTATGAGTTCAAAAAATCCTAGTGCATCTCCACTAGATGATGTCTCGCCACTTTCAAGAAAAAGAAAACTATCATACATCGGAATTATAGGATTAGCAATTCTATGTGCGCCATTACCATCAAATTTATTGCCTAATCTGTTATCTTAACAAAAGTCTTGCACCATCTGTAACTACTGCAACTTTTTGCCTTGCTCCTTGTGTTTTAAGAATATAATCCATAGAATATTTTATACCTTGCATAGATATCATGTTAAGTTTTTTAGCATAAAATTCAGGCATTATAGATACTAAAGCAATTTGGAAATTCTTTTGTATTTCTGATAGAAAAAGTAAATCTTCCATCCCACCAACATATTTAGACGGATTTTGGAGTTGTTCCAAGCTTAATCTATCTTCGATGTATTGTTGCAGTGCATCAGAACCTAATCCACCCTTACATTCAGCCACTAAAACCGCAAGGCCATTTTTTTGAATGGCATTAGAACAATTCCAAAGAGAAGAAAGTGAAGTTCCAAGATTATCATTGCTTGCATCTTTTCCGGTACTAATTATCATTGTTTTATGTTGTCCCACATCTTTGATAGAATTAGATTCTAAAATTTTTGTAGATGAAATAGTTTCAGAAGGATGACCAATAGTGAAATCCATTATTCCTTCAGAATTTGCAATAATTTCAATTCCTTGAATTTCAAAATTATCTGTAAATTTTTTTGCTTCTGTTAAGCTTTCTGGATGTTGACCAGACACAGGAATATTGCCGGATCTTTTTGCATATGCAGATAACATGGATTCATGACCAAATTTTTTGATAAGACGTGTAGAGATAGTCTCATAACCAAACAAACCATTAAATTCCATCTCACCCATAAATACAAGATTAGAGTTTGAAATATCAACATCATCAAATTCGTTAATTGAGCTACCTTCAGGCAAACCAGATTTTACCAGATTTAGAATTCTTTTTTCAGTTAGAATTTTTGGGAACGGTTTTGATTTTTGTTCACACAAAGTAAATAATGAAGCAATGATTTTTTGAATAGATTTTGAATTATGTAAAACTACAAGTTCCATAGGTTTAGACAAGTCAAGCGAATTTAGTTTTTCATTGATTTGTGCATCATCTAATATTTTACCGTCAGAATCAATTTTTTGCTCTAAATTTTCTGCCTTTATATCTAAAACAACGTCGGTAATACCGTAATTTAACCAAATTTCAGGCATGATTAATACACAATACAAACCAAAATAAATCCAGTGTAGTTAACTTTGGTATGGAGTTTGTGAAAGAGTTTGCAACATTTTTACACAAAAATGGCATCATAAAGTTTGGAGATTTTACATTAGCTAGTGGAAAAAAGAGCTCATATTATGTAGATTTAAGACTAGTTCCCAGTTATCCTCATGAATTTAGAAAAATGGTAAAATATCTTGAAAATGAGATTACACAAGAAATTGGATTGGACAAGTTTGATTCTATTGTTTCAGTACCAACAGGGGGCTTAGTAATTGCATCAGCTTTGGCAATTGAAACAATCAAACCTCTAATCTATGTTAGAAGTAAACCAAAAGATTATGGAACATCAAAATCAGTAGAAGGGAAGATTCATGACGGAATGAAGGTAGTAATGATAGATGATGTTGCAACTACAGGGGGATCTGTAGTAAATGCAATAAAATCATTAAAAGAAGCAAACATTTCCATAAAAGATGCATATGTCATAGTCAACAGAATGGAGGGAGCAGACAATGCATTGTTAGAATTAGGAGTTAAAATGCATTCAATTTTAAATATTTTACAAATAGCAGAAACACTATACGAGCAAAATCTTATCGATGCAACCGTTTTAGAAAGAGTGAAAAAACAAATCAACAAATGAATAATGGCAGCTCAGTCAAATGCCTTCCAATCATCATTCAGATATAACTCTGATTCTTCATTGCGGCCAGATAATTTTGTATTGGCTTATTTTAAAACTAATTGAAAGTAATGGGTCCAAAAGGCTCCAGAATATTTTATTTGTGTGTTTAGATTCAGTTTAGGCGTTATAATTTTTCTCTTGTAGAACATTATCTATACAAACAACCAGAAAATAAGTTTTTTACGTATTTTAAAAGAGAGTTTATTTGCCGTAAACTGTCTGAAGAACAGTGCTATTTGCAATAACTTCTTGCGTAAATTGTACATTGACAGTTACTTTGTTGTTAAAGTCAATGTTTACATTATCAAACAGAGATTTGTACTTGTCAACTGTTCTTTGATTTACAGTATAGTCATGTCCTGATTTTACCAACAATCCATGCTCAATTAAAAAATTAATTTTTCTATACCCTGATGTGGTAGGAATGTGTAATTTTTCTAAAATTTCTGTAATTGTCCATGGTTCACCAATAGAAGCATTGAGAATCTTTGACATCTCCTCATCTCCAAATGCCTTGAGGATTATCTGACTTAGTGCAGGATCAGATATTGTGAATCGATTCTCGACTTTGTCTTTTTTAGACTTGATGCTACAAATACGATCCATGAATTTCTTCTCTAGACCTTCAGCACCGGCTCCAAAAAATTCCCGCAACACAGAATCAAGTTTTGTAAATTCCTTTATTGATTGTGTAATTGATATTCCATATTTTTCAAACAGACGATTCTGTATGCTGCGATAAGTGGTATCTCCCAAATTATTGCAAATCATATTTTCAAGGGATGATGCGAAAAAAGTATCTATCTCAGCCATGATATTCACCTGTTAATACTTTCATATTAAGTTTCATGTGAAAATGCCTCACGGTCAACTACGCACAAGCTCCGACAGTTTACGAATATGGCTAGTATCATTTTGCATAACCAAATCAAGGGCTCTTTGCATTTCATCTTCATGTGGTTGTAAAGTTTTTTGTGTGGTTATTATTTCACATTCCTCAATGATAGGTAATCGTTTGAAGTTTCTGTATTGGGGATATGTCACAGTGCATGAATAATAGTTGATGTCATCTTTGAATTTGTATCTAATTTCAAACGGTAGAATAGAATTGTTTTCAGAGGTAATATCAGTTATGATCTTTTTTATTTGAGCAATATCAAATGGCTTGTTTACTACTGGTACGTGCAACAAATCAAAGAGATT
>Ga0210019_1001793_pt1 | contig 22051 bp, 17 predicted proteins | sample CryGeyCG2114_020_2_FD_183969 | JGI IMG/M metagenome (GOLD analysis project Ga0210019, IMG submission 183969) | Groundwater microbial communities from aquifer - Crystal Geyser CG11_big_fil_rev_8/21/14_0.20 (SPAdes) (version 2) | ecosystem: Environmental > Aquatic > Deep subsurface > Groundwater ...
GCCTACGGCTCGGTTGGAAATAGGAAAGGTAGAAGGTTCAACTGCACCACTCTTGAGAGTAGCGTCTACAACAACAGAGGGACTGTATGTAGCAATGAGCGGCAACGTCGGCATCGGGACGACCAATCCCACTCAAAAATTGAGTGTGGTGGGCCACTGTATGACCGGCGACACTTTACTCCCAATTCGCCGCCGCAAAAAAGTCAAAAAATTAAACAAAAAATTAAATAATTTTGATCCATTAAATCAAGACGGAACCTTAAATAATGAGGACTATGATTATCTTCTAACGCCGATTAGAGATGTTTTGCCGGGTGATCAGGTCTTATCCCTTAATGAAGCCACAAATCGCGCAGAATACCGCAAAATAAGGGCCTTAATGGATATGGGCGTGCGCGCTATCTATGAGTTGCGCACCAAATCTGGTAGAATAATTAGGACCACGGCCGAGCATCCATATCTAGTAAAAACTCAAAACCCAAATGTCAAAAGTCAAAACTTCAACTTAAAAATCAAAATTTAATAAATCAAATTTATGAATAAAAAGTCATTAAAAATTAAACAGTTTTTTATCACGGTTGCGCAACGAATGGCTGGTTTTTCCAGAAGTCGTGAGATAAAGGCATGCGATATTCGTGAGATAATTTAACTCAAAATTCTGAAAATTAATGTCAAATGTCAAATTTCCAATGTCAAATCAAATCCAAAATCCAAATGTCAAAAATTTGACATTAAAAATTTGAAATTATTTGTTTGAGTTTTAAAAAATATGTTTTCTAAAATGATAAAAAATTTATCAACCAAATTAAAGGACAAAACCGAAGGTCGTTTGCCCATGAGCGTAGAGAAAAAAGAGGAGCCGGTGAAAAATGTTCTGGATGTGTTTTGTCCCTATTGCGCCAGTGAAAATTATGTCAGAAGAGGGACAAGACAAAAGAAAAACGAACGAGTGCAATTGTATTTGTGCCATGATTGCCAGCGGACATTTACTCCGGGCGCGGTCAAAGGCAAGCACTATCCCAAAGCCATAATTTTAGACGCCATGAGCCTGTATTATTTGGGATACTCGCTGGAGAGAAGCTGTGAGATGGTGAATAAGATGAATTTAGATAAAAGTCAAAATTCAAAAGTTAAAAAGTAAAATTTCAATTCAAAAGGCAAAAGGCAATCCCGAGCACTCGGGACAAAAGGCAAAATTAAATTAACCAAAAAATAAATGCAAAACCTTAATTCAAAATTCAAAACTGATTTGACTGGCAGGTGTTATAGATTCAGCCTGGATATTTTATCATTGACAGATACATTGCCAAATAAAAGAAGTTCTTGGGTTATCAGCGATCAATTAATACGTTCTGCAACTTCAATAGGCGCAAATTTAGTTGAAGGTAAATCTGCCAGTTCAAGATTAGAGTTTAAAAAGTTTTATGAAATATCCTTAAAAAGCGCCAATGAAACAAAATATTGGCTCGGACTTTTAAGAGATGCGAATTTGACTGATGTTGCAAAAGTTAATCAATTATTGCAAGAAGCTGCTGAACTTTCAAATATGTTAGCTGCCGGAGTTATTAGTTTAAAAAAAAGATAATTGAAAATGAAAAATAATTTTTAATTTTAACTTGCAATTTTAACTTTTGAATTTTGAGTTTTGAATTTAATTATAAAAAAATGACACAACTTTTACAACCCTCCACTCTTGCTAATTGGATCAAGCAATACCAAAGTTTGTGCGCCTATCACCGCATGCGAGAGTTTGGTTTAAAGTTATACAAACCAGAGGATGTGCTTATCACCGCCACCCTGGCCCATCGCCAGTTGTATCGTTTCCGTTACCATCGGGCCAAAACAAGATTGATTATTGAAGAAGATTTTAAGAACCGCAATTTCGGGGCGCTTAAGGAATTTTTAGAGTTGGTGCCGGCCGAATGTCCGCATCAATATTTTTCTGAAGGATTGCGCGCCAGCGAAGCGCCGATATTTTTCAGCAAGAGCGATATGATCGTGCGTAGTAAAGAGAATTATGCCACCAAATTGGCTAAATTCGTGCTGGAGTCAGTGGGCGAGAATAAAGAGCGGCATGACGCTTTGCAAAGATTTATGTTAGCCAATGACAGCGTAACAGTGGCCACCGAAGTGCCGGTCTATATCCGGCGGGAGGATTTGGCGCATATGCAGAGCCAGTTGGGATTTGAGATGTACAAAAAAATAACTCAAAAGTCAAAACTCAAAAGTCAAAACTGCAATTTAAAATTAAAAACTGACGATCTTGAATTGATGACAATAGATGAACTGCCGAAACTGATTACCGGGCATATTGATATGCTGCAAATCAGAAACGGCAATGTGCATATTTTAGATTATAAACCCAATGCGGCGCATGAACGGCCGCTGGAGCAGTTGACTTTGTACGCTCTCGCCTTGTCGCGGCTGACCGGTTTGCGCGTTTATCATTTTAAATGCGCCTGGTTTGACGAAAAGGACTATTTTGAATTTTATCCCTTGCACGTGGTTTATAAAAAGACAAAAGGCAGACGGAAAAAAGTTGTCACCAAGGAAGGCGTATATAAAATAAATGAGAGAGCAGATAAGATAGAGAAATTAAGACCAGCTGTTGTATAAAATTAAAAATTAAAAAATCAAAAGGCAAAATTTCAATTCAAAAATATAAATTTGAAAAATTAAATGTCAAATGTCAAATTTCCAATGTCAAATCAAATCCAAAGTTCAAAATCCAAAAAGTTTGACATTCAGTCATTTGTCATTGATTTGACATTTGGCATTAGGATTTTGAAATTTAATCCTAAATATTATGTATAAAAATTACACTAATTACAATCCAAACCGTAGGCCATATAATCCTAAAGCAGCAGTGAAAAATTTCACTGACTTGGAGGTCTACCAAAAAGCTCTGGAAGGCAGCGTGTTTGTGGCGGGTGAAGTGATCAATTTCCTGCGGGCGAGCAAGCTACAAGCCGCCAAAGTCAAATTGAACAAAGTCAAAGGGATTGCCGCCAAAGCAGCGCTGGAGATAAATAAAGGCGATACCTATGTGGATATAATTGAAGAATCTATTATCAAGAGCATGAGCATTACCGCCTTGTCTATTCCGCATCTGATCGCCGAGTCGCATTCCAAAAGGTTTGGCGAAAGCACGGAATGTTTGAAAATTTTAGATGAAGTGATGTTAAGGTGCAATAAAATGGTGGTTTATTTGGAGCAAACACGGGACATTTGCCAGACCGGCATTGAAACGGCCAGGTTTAAAGAAGAAATTGACAAATATTTTTACATCCGGCGCAAAGTGCTGAATCTGCAAAGGGTCTGGCGGAAATATATCATTGAAAATTCCAAATTCCAAATTCCAATTTCCAAATAAAATTCAAAATTTTAAATTTCAAATTTATGGCAAAAGTAAAGCAAAAATGGATAAAGGTTAATGAGTTAAAAAAGGGCATGAAAATTGCCGTGCCTACCAGCGAGGCGTTGGGCAGTTTTGGGTTTGGCCAAGCCGAAGACATCGGGCAGGAAAGAGAAAAGGATGTTTTATGGGACGAGATTGTATCAATTAAAAAAGTGGGTGAAGAAAGAGTTTATGACATTGAAGTTGCCGGCACGCATAATTTTGTGGCTGGCAATATGATTGGCCCAGGCAGGGGAAAATGGTATGGCGGGATTTATGCCCATAATACTTATCTTGAAGGCAATGCGACGACCACTGGCTCGTTAGTCGTTGGCACTGCAACTGGTGAAGAATCAATTGGCGATGTTAACATTTCCGGCTCTTATCTAACTAATGGCGCTGACTACGCTGAATATTTTTGGACCGAGGACACTGATTTAGAGCCGGGCGAAGTGGTCAGCGTTGACATTACCAAAGAAAATGCTGTTAAAAGAAGCGAGCGGGAAAGAGATCCTAATGTCATTGGGATTGTCTCATCCAACCCGGCGATCATCGGCAACACTGAAATTACGGCTGATAAAAAGGCATTGAGCCAGCCGGTGATTATTGGGCTGTTAGGCCAGGTACCGGCCAAAGCTTCTATTGAGAATGGAGTGATTAGGCCAGGCGACTCTTTAACATCAGCCATCAGGCCGGGGTATTTGATGCGCGCTGACAGCGGAGATTCAACAGTCGGTGTGGCCCTGGAAGGACTGGAAACAGAAGAGGGAGTTATTAAGGTGTTAATTTCAAGACGCAATAAATCGCTGACCGTGGAGCAGGTGGAAGAAAAAGTGCAGGAAAGAATTGCCAGTATGGAAATAGAAGACGAGGTGAATTTAATGGTGGCTGGCGCGCTGGATAATTTAGGGGTGGAAGGGCAAATTGATGAAATGACTTTGCGAATGGCAGACATGGGCAGAAAGTTAATAGATTTAGAAACGAGAATTAGCGCCGCCAGCACCAGTACGCCCGGAGTGGTTTTGTCACAGGCTTTAATTCAAGGCACGATGCAAGTCGGCGAGACCTTAAGAGTTGAAGGCGATTCATATTTTGGCGGCAGCGTTAATTTCAGCCAGGGCAGTCTTGGGGCATATATGAGAATTAGGGCATTAGAAGAGGCGGATATATCTGAAATGAATTTAGGTTTAGGCAGAGCGGATGAGGCCGGGCTAGAACAGCTTGATTTATCTCTCTGGCAGACATTGCCTGAAACTGGCGATGTAGTCGTGGTTGATCCGAGAAATAGCGAGATGGCAGTTAAAAGTTATCAGCCGAATGCTAATGCGATTTTAGGCGTGGTAACAGCCAGACCAGCGGCAGTCCTCTCTGGGACGGCCATAGCCAGCGGACAAGAGGCGAGCCAAGAGGCAAGGACATTGGCTATTTCCGGCAATGTGGCGATTAAAGTGACTTTGGAAAATGGGCCGATTAAAAAAGGCGACCTGTTAACCACCGCTGCCAAGCCAGGCTACGCCATGAAAGCCACCCTGGCTGACGCCGGAATAATCGGCATAGCGCTTGAAGATTATACTGCTGAAATCCAAAATCAAAAATCTGGAATCCAAATCCTTTTAAGTATTGCCAATAAGACAGTGCATCAAAGAGGCGCTGATTTGAATGATATTTTGAGCGGCGATGAGCAATTAATCATTGATGATAGCCAAAAGGATGGCCAAGTGGCTGTGGTTGACGCTGGTGAATTACTGGAAAATAAAGGCGAAGTGTCAGTCAGGCCGGTAACTGAATACGGCGGAGATTTGGCAGTGGCTGGGATAGTGACCATTGAGCAGGGCTTGGTTGTTCATAATGTGGCCAGTATTATTGGCGAGCTAAAAGTTGAAGGAAAAGTAGTGGTTAAGGGTGATATTCAGTTGAGCGGCAATTTGGATTTAGCCGGGGCAATTATTACTGAATTTGATTATGCCAGTTCAACAATGCTGCTGGCTGGCGACGCTGTCGGGATTAATGAGCAAGGCCAGGTGGTTAAGGTGCGCGCTGACATACCGCTGGATAGTTCAGGAGATAATCTTGAATCAACAAATTATCTGCCGGCGATAGGTATAGTGGTCGGTCCGAGCCAGGGCAGCAAAGTTAAGGTGGCAATTGGCGGGGTAGTCGGCGGATTTAATAATTTGGAAATTGGCCAGAGATATTATTTAGCCGATAGCCTTTATGAAGCGCAGCTGATTGCCGGACTGGTTAATAATCAAGAAGATGAAATAATTTTAACCTCGCTTATGCCGGTCAAGCCAAAATATTATGGTCAGATGGCGCAGATTGTCGGTATTGCCAAATCTAGCAGTGAGATTTTAATTATGCCCTCGCTTGATTTTGAGATTATCAGGCAAGGGGCAGAAAAGGCGCCGAGTGAAATAGACTATCCCGATGTTCCTTTGATTAGCCCTGACAGCCAGTTGGAGGAAATTAAAGAAGCGGAGCAGATAGTGCCGCCAGAATTAGAACCAGAGGCAGAAGAAGAGACAGACCAAGCAGTAGAAGAAGGGGCAAAGAGTGAAAGTGAATCAGAGGACGAGGTTAATCAAGAACAGGCGGCTGAATCATCTCCTATTACTGAATCCCCAGCCTCTGTTGAAGCTCCTAGTGAAGCTACGGAGGATGTGCCGTCAGCCATTGAGGTGGTTGATAATCCGGCTGAAGAGACAGAGATTAAAGTGGCGGAATAAAATCTAATAAGATGTTTTTAGATTATTTTTTGATAAATTAAAATAAAAATAAACAAAGAGCATGCAACGGTCAAAAAATTTTTTGCTGATTGAGGCCATCGCGACTTTAATCGGCACAATCATTGGCGCGGGGATATTCGGTATCCCCTATGTTTTTAATCAAAGCGGTTTTTGGACAGGCACCTTAGCCCTGATGGTTGTCGGTTTGGCGATGATCTTAATGAAATTTATGTATGGGGAAATAGCGCTCCGAACGCCCGGCATTCACCAAATAGCCGGTTATACCGGAATTTATTTAGGCAAAATAGCCAAACGAGTTATCAGTCTAATTTTGATTTTTTCTTTTTACGGGGCGCTGCTGGTTTATTTTATCGGGACAGGCGAAGTCATCGGGGCGCTGACTGGTATGCCGGCGATCTGGAGCGGGCTTGGATTTTTTGTGGTTTTTTCCATATTTATTTATTTTGGCATTACTCTGACTAAGCGGGTAGAACTGGTCATGACAATTTTTATGCTGATAGCAATGGTCGGTATTGGTGTTTTATCTTTTAGGCAGATTGAGCTGACAAATTTAAGCGGCTGGCACTGGGATTTATTTTTTATCCCTTATGGGGTGTTAATTTTTGCCTGTTCCGGCACAGAGGCAGTACCGCAGGTGCGCCAGATTTTAAAAGGGGCAGAGCATAAAATGAAAAGCGCTCTCGGCTGGGGATGCGCTATTCCGCAAGTGGTTTATTGGTTGTTTGTCGCGCTGGTCATCAGTGTTTCCGGGGCAAAGGTGACGGAAGTGGCTAGCGTGGGGCTGGGAGAATTATTCGGCTGGCAGATGATTTTGGTGGCTAATATCTTTGCTTTTTTTGCCATGGCGACGAGCTTTTTGGTTTTGGGCTTGGCGTTGATTGAAATTTATAAATTTGACTATAAATTATCGGGGCCGACGGCTTGGTTGCTGACCGTGAGCGTGCCCTTAGCCGCGTTTTTTTTAGGCGCGCGCGATTTTATAGGCACAATTAATTTTGTGGGGGCGCTGGTGGCCGGTCTGGCCGGTATCCTTGAAGTGGTGACTTATTTTGTGGCCAGACGTCGGGGCAAAAGAAAGCCAGAGTATGAACTGCCTGTCTGGCTCGGGGTGGCAGGCGGGATATTTTTGATTGTGCTTTTTATCTTTGGCTTGACTTACACATTAAAACCGTAGTTTTAGGCTGATGGCCATCGGGTTTTGATAATTAATTTAATTATCAAGAAACCGTTGAATTATTTTTTTAATTGTTTTTTGGCGATTAAGCCAGTGAATTTTTACTCCTCGTTTTTCCATGCCTTTTAACCAAGTCATCTGCCTTTTGGCAAATTGGCGAGTGTGTAATTTAATTAAATTAACAGCTTGGTTTAGAGTTGTTTTTTTATTTATATAATCTATGATTTCCGCATAGCCAATTGTTTGCAAGGGCGCGGGATATTGGCCGCCTACCCGCCATCTTGGCGGGTATTGTTTTATTAATTTTTTTGTCTCTTCCAGCAAGCCATTTTTAATCATTTTGTCTACCCGCGCGTCAATCCGTTTGTTTAAAATATTTTTTGGCAATCTAATGCCGATTGGCAAAACATTAAAAAGCGGTTTGGCTTTTTTTCTGATTTCTGAAAATTTATAACCGGCAAGACAAACTTCCAAAGCCCGGTCAATTCGCCGCGGATTTTTTACATCTAAAAATTCCAGCGCCGCCGGGTCTAATTTTTTTAACATTTTTAATTTGTTTGATTTATTTAATTTTTCTAACTTAGCTCTAATTTTTTTAGCCGGTTTAATTTTTGGAATATCATAATTATTTACAATGGCAGAAATGTATAAACCAGTTCCGCCAACTAAAATTGGCAACTTGCCGCGTTTAATAATATTATGGATTTCTTTCAACGCCAGTTTTTTAAACTTGGCCACATTAAATTCAGTCATCGGTTTGACAATGTCTATCAGATGATGGGGAATAGACCTCCTCTTTTTCTCCCCCTTAATAAGGGGGAGAGTTTGAAAGATCTCAAGATCTTTCGAACGAGGGGGTAATTTATATTCAGCCAGGTCTTTGCCCGTGCCAATATCCAGGCCGCGATAAACCTGCCGGCTGTCAGCCGAAATAATTTCTCCCTTAAATTTTCGCGCCAAAGCCACCGCCAGTTTGGTTTTACCAGTGGCCGTCGGACCTAAAATCACAATTAGTTTTGGCAGTTGGCTTGACATAGTTGTTGCTTTCATTGTAAGCTAAAATAAAAAATTGACAAAAAAATAAAGGATGGGAGGGAACAATGAATTTTTACTCATTTTTGAGAAAGATTCTTTATTTATCTAAATGGGAAAGCGGGGCTTCACTCGCTCTCTTCCAAGGTCAATCTTTTTGGGCTGTTTGTCAGGTAAGTCTAATTATAACGAGCACTCCGCTTTTACTGATTTTTTTCAGTTATCCATTTATTTTAAGCGTTAAATTTTTGGTCCGTCTGGTTGGTAAATTTATACCAATTGGTCATTTACTGAAATTTGCGAGAAGAGAAAAGGCGACAATGAGACCAGAAAATAATTTGGTTATAATTGGTAAAATGCAGAAAAGTGGAAAAAAAATGAAACACAGAATGCGCTTGAAGATTCATGAGTGGATAGAAAAATATGGCTATTGGGCGTTTTTTTTCGCCACCATCATCCCTCTCGTGCCATATTTGGCTGAGATAGCGGCCGGCATATGCGTTTCATTTTATTTCAAGAAGGGGCCTTGGGCGATGTTTAAGGGGTTTTTAGCTACCATAGGTGGCAACACATTTAAAATTATTTATACAACCGTTATTATTCATTGGTTTGTTCATATGGCTAAATAATTTTCATTTTTTTGACCGTGCCAGCCAGATTTTTGCGTGTTTGTAAATGCAAAAGCTGGCCGGCTAAAGTGCCACCTTTTTTCTTTTTAATTTTAAGTTTGCGAGCCAAACTTTCGCGCCGTTCGGATTTAGTTTTAATTTTTGAATTTTTTAACATAAAGAAAGGATAAAAAAATGTGCAAATTATTAAAAAAAATGCAGAAACGTTTAGATCCAGATTTCAGCAAATGGACAAAGGATGAGATCTGGAGTTACTACGACTGGAAGAAGAAAAAATCAGCAAGGGAGAAAGGGATAGTGCCCCCACATTAATCAAGACAAATAGGAGGACAAGAAGAAAAGATACAGGACAAGGCTTCTCTTTTGAAGCCTTTTTCTTTTCTCCAGATTATTAGATTATTAGTTTCCCTTCCAAATTCCAAGCATTGGCTTTAGTGATTTTTACTTTGGCAAATTGGCCAATAAGATTCTTTTTGGTTGTTTTTATTTTAACATGTTTAAATTGGTTTGTCCTGCCAAAGCATTCATTTTTATTATTGCATTTTTCTATCAGCACTTCAATTCTTTTGCCCACCATCTTTTTATTATTATTTAAAGCTGTTTTTTTAAGAATTTCATTTAAGGCAGAACGGCGACGGGCTTTTTCTGTTGCCAAAACATTATCTTTCAGTTTGGCGGCGGCGGTGCCGGGACGCGGAGAATACTGGGCAAGATAGGCCATGTCAAATTTTATTTTTTTCATCAATTTGGCAGTGGCTTCAAACTCTTTTTTTGTTTCACTCGGGAAACCGACAATAATATCGGTGGAAACGGCAACCATCGGTTTAATTTGTTTCACTTGTTTGATTAATTTAACATAATCCGTTGCCGTGTAATTCCTATTCATCGCTTTTAAAATTTTATTAGAGCCAGATTGTAGCGGCAAATGCAAATACGGGATTAAATGTTCACATTCTTTAAAGCAGTTTATTAATTCATCAGATAAATCTTTTGGATGCGAGGTGAGAAATGACAGCCAATAATCGCCTGGAATTCGGCTGATTAGTTTCAGTAAAGTTGGAAAGTTAACGGAAGTATTTTTTGAAATTTGAAATTTAAAATTTGAAATTTTATTAGAAATTAGAAATTGTCCCTCTGCGAGGGATCTCTCGAAGAGAGAGAAATTGGAAATTTTTGATTTATAACTATTCACATTCTGCCCTAATAAAATTATAAGTTTATAACCCTGTATAATTAATGTATGCACCTCCTGGATTATATCTTCAACAGGACGAGAAACTTCACGGCCGCGAGTGTAAGGCACGGCGCAATAAGCGCAAAAGTTATTACAGCCGGTCATGATAGGAACGTAAGCTTCAAATTTTGAAGAATGGTCGGGATTAATAGAAAAATAATCAGGATGTACTTCAGGAAAATTTTTAATTTCGTCCCCGATCCGGTCGGGGATTGAATTTTTAATTTTGAATTTTTCAGGCCAGCGGGGAAGATCTTTAATATCTAAAATCAAATCAACTTTATTTTGGAATTTTTGCTTATCAGCCGGCAGGACACAGCCAGTTAAAATAACTGTTTGGTTTTTAGTTTTTCTAAGTATTCCCCAAACTCGGTCAATGGCTGATTGTCTGACAGAGCAGAGATTTAAAATTAAAATGTCAGCCCGGTCTTGGGTTGTTGGTTTTAATCCGCTTTTTTCTAAAACAGAAACAATCCGTTCTGAATCGGATTTGTTCATTTGGCAACCGTAAGTAATTAAATGATATTTAATCATAAATTGGCCTTACGCAATCATCCCCTTGCGTCATTCTGAGGAAGTCTCCCGCAGGGAGACGACCGAAGAATCTCTCGCGCATGCGAGATCTGGCATGCGCCAGAGATCCTTCGCTCCGCTCAGGATGACAGTATTATTTATATTATTTTTTGCTATTTGCGTAACATCACTCATAATTTAAAATAACAAAAATCCCGCCAAATTTCAAGGCGGGCCTGCCTCGCCGAACGCGAGTCAAGGCGGGCCTGCCTCGCCGAACGCGAGTCAAGGCGGGCAAGGCGGTTTTGTTCACTGGCTTATTGATTTAAAACAAAGACAAGAGTGATGATAAAAAGCAGCAGGGAAGACAAAAGGAAGAGGCGCAAGACTTTTCTGCTTTGGTTTAAGGTTGTAAATAGCGGCACCTGGCTAAAACCAGTCTGATTTGAATTTTCCATGGATTTTTATTAAATATTTAATAAGAATCCATAGCCTATGTCATTATTATATCATATCTCGCTTACTAAATCAAGGATGGCGGGGTGGAATTATAATTCTTGCGATTTGTCTTGAATTATTTTTTTAACATGTTCAATGAATTTATCTTGAGCGATTTCTTCAACCTTGTCCGAACCGCGCTGGCGGACATGAAGCACCGGCGAGGCAATTTCTTTGTCACCGATAACGAGCATATAGGGAATTTTTTGATTGGCTGCTTTGCGGATTTTATTGCCCACTGTTTCGTTTTCATCCCAAATTTCAACCCTGATCCCGCGCTGTTTAAATTCTTCAGCCAATTTTTGGCAGTGTGCCAGATGCGCGTTGCCAACCGAGATGAGCACGATTTGCGTTGGCGACAGCCAGAGCGGGAAAGCGCCGGCAAAATTTTCAATTAAAATAGCCACGAAACGTTCCAACGACCCGTAAATTACTCGATGAATCACCGCCGGAGTTTTTTCTTGGCTATTTTTGTCGGTATATTTCAGATTAAAACGACGAGGTAATTGGAAATCAAGCTGAATGGTGCCGGTTTGCCATTGACGACCAAGGCAATCATCCATCAGGATGTCAAGTTTTGGTCCATAAAACGCGCCTTCACCTTGGCCGATAAAATAATCAAATTTATTGTCAATCAAAATTTGTTCAAGTTCTTTCTCGGCCCTGTCCCAAGTTTGAATGTCTCCCATAAAATCATCAGGCCTGGTACCGAGACGAAGTTTAAATTTTATATTAAAAATTGAATAAAATAATTTAGCAATGTCAAGAATTTCTTTGTACTCCGAGGAAATTTGATCTTCCGTCACAAAAATATGGGCGTCATCCTGGGCAAATTTTTGGACGCGCAGCAGGCCGCTTAATTCACCCGATTTTTCATGGCGATGAAGCGTGTCGCAGTCAGAAAGACGGAGAGGGAGTTCCCGGTAACTATGTTTGGTTTGTTGGTAAATAGTCATGGCATTGGGGCAGTTCATGGGTTTAACGCAATAGGCATTATTTTCGCCCATATCGCAGATAAACATATTGTCACGGTAATGTTCCCAATGGCCGGATGTTTCATACAGGCTTTTTTTGTTTAGTAATGGCGTAATCGTTTCTTGATAGCCGCGTTTGGCATGCTCACTCCGCCAAAAATTGAGTAATTCATTAATAATAATAGTGCCTTTAGGCAGCCAGTAGGGCATACCGGGAGCGGTTTCATCAAGGAAGAATAATCCTAATTGCGGGCCTAATTTTTTATGGTCTCTTTTTTCCGCTTCTGTCAAAAGTTTTAAATATTCAGCCAATTCGTTTTTTTTGCCAAAGGCCGTGCCGTAAATGCGGCTGAGCATTTTATTCTTCTCATCGCCGTGCCAGTAGGCGCCGGCCAGTTTCATCAGCTTAAAGGCCTTAATGGCGCCGGTGGATTGGGCGTGCGGACCGGCGCACAGGTCAACAAACTGGTCGCCTGTCCAATAAACCGTGGCCTTTTCATGGCGCGCCTCAATTTCATCCAGCCATTCCTGTTTATATTCATTATCTTTAAATAATTTTCTGGCTTCTGCTACTGATGTTTCTTTTTTTATGATCGGCCAATCAGCTTTGATTATTTTCGCCATTTCTTTTTCAATTTTGGGAAAATCATCAACTGAAATTTTTCCCTCATAATCAAAGTCAAAATAAAAACCCTCGTCAGTCGCCGGCCCCATGGCCATTTTGATGCTCGGGTAAAGTTTTAACATGGCTTGGGTTAAAATATGCTCGGCCGAGTGGCGGAGCGCCCAAAGCTCATTAGTCTTGGAGTTTGGCATATAATTAGAGTTTAGCTTCCAGTTGACAAGAGTTATTATATAGGTAAAAAAAAGCGCTGTCAATTTTTTAAAATTTAAAAAATAAGAGGGTTGAAGTTTGATTCAACAACAACCCTCTTTTTGATTTTCTCATTTACACCAAATTGTCTGATCCCGCTCACTGCCGACAGAAACCAGGCGAAGCGGCACATCAACCAGCTCTTCAATTCGCCGCAAATAAATTTGCGCTTGCTTGGGCAGTTTATCAAATTCGCGGATGTTCGTGGTGTTCTGCTGCCAACCAGGAAGCTCTTCGTAAACCGGCTGGCAATCGCGAATGATCGCTAAATCGGTGGGCAGATCGCGGCAGCAATCGCCGTCAACGTGGTAACCGGTGCAAATTTGTACGGTTGCCAGACGGTCTAGCACGTCTAACTTGGTAATTGCCATTTCAGTCAGCCCATTAATCCGGGCGGCAAAACGTGCCAAGACACCGTCAAACCAGCCGCAACGGCGCGGGCGACCGGTGGTGGCGCCGAATTCTTTGCCCCACTCCCGAACCCGTTCGGTATAAAAATACGATAGAAATTCCGTCGGGAATGGCCCCTCACCGACTCGCGTGGTATAGGCTTTAAAGACGCCTATGACATCGTCAATTTTGGTTGGGCCAATGCCGAGTCCGGTACAGGCGCCGCCGGCAATCGGACTGGAGGAAGTAACATAAGGATAAGTGCCAAAATCCACATCCAATAAAGTCCCTTGGGCGCCTTCTAGCAAAATATTTTTACCGGCGGTAATATCCTCGTTGATCAGCCGTGAAACATCCCGCAGACATGGTTGCAATCGTTCACCGTATGCCAAATAATCTTGCAGAATCTTGTCCAGATTGACTTTTTTCCTTTTTAAGTGGGAGGCTTTCAGTTTCAGGTTGAGAGCAAGCTTCTCCCGCAACAAATCCGGGGATTGCAAATCCATCATACGGATGCCAATCCGATCTACCTTGTCCACGTAAGCTGGACCGATACCACGACCAGTGGTGCCGATAAACAAATTCGGGTTGCTCTCCTTGGATTTATCCAGGATGATGTGATAAGGCATAATCACATGGGCGTTGGTGCTGATTGCCAGGCGATTCCGTACTTGAAAATTTTTTGATTCTAGCAAATCAATTTCGTACAGCAATTTGTCGGGTTCTATCACCACACCATTCCCGATATAGCACTGCACGTTTGGATGTAGAATTCCAGAAGGGATTAAATGTAGAATATACTTCTCGCTCTTGACCACCACCGTATGTCCGGCATTGGCGCCACCCTGAAACCGTGCCACAACCCCGATCCGGGACAAGGCGCAAAGCAGATCGATAATTTTACCCTTGCCTTCGTCACCCCATTGGCAACCGACAACAACTCTTACTGGCATAATAGTTTCTCCTCTCCTTTTTATTCAGTTATTCAGTTAGTTTGTTTTTTTATTTTTTTGTATTTTTTTAAATTTTAAAATCAACAAAACGGAGAAAGCCTCCGTTTTGAAATTTACAGGATTTTTAATAATTATTTTTCAATTTTTATAATAATATGATCTTTTAGAATAGGCACTTTTTTGACCCAGAAAGGGGTGAATTCAATTTTGGTATCTTTGATTGAGTCAAACTGGGAAAAGTAGAGTTTGAGATCGTTTTCAGTAAAGCCGACCAGCAAATTTTTATCAAAGATGTCCTTGCTCGGATCCAGGGTAGCCAAGCCGGAAATACTGACCTTCACCTGGGCTGCTAATTTTTCCGTGTCTACTGCCATCAGCTCATAAGTTAAACTGGCCGGGTCAACACTGACAAATTCGCTTTTGGCGCCCTGGGATTCTTTGAGCTTGGTTTTGGCCAGTTCTAAAATTTCGTTTTGCTTGGCAAAAACGGCGCTGACAGTCAGCTGGCCGGAGAAAGTGAATGAACTGACTTCACTGCCCAGCTCCTGGTCAGCCTTGCCGTCCGTCAGCTTGGTTTGAGAACCGATTAAAACTAAATTTTTGTCGTCAAGCGCCTCAAAGAATTGGGCGATCGCGTCAGCGCTTGATTTTTTGGTTAATTCAAGTTCAGCTTTTTCAACGTCCGTTGCGGTCAGTCTGCCGATTTGGCGCGTGCCGCCAGTCATCGGGGTAGTTGATTTGCCGTAAACTAATTTTTGTAATGATTCAGACAGTCCGGGAATGGTAAAGGCGGTCGGCGGGATATTGCCCCCGACGCCTTTTTCATCAGCCTGTATTTTGGCTTGGAGGGATGAGTTGGCCGGCACGGTAATTTTGTCTTTGAGCCGGAATATTTTTCCTTCAGGAGTTAACAGGCGGGTGGTGGCGATCAGTGTCTGGCCAGCCCCGCGGTTATTATATATGGTCACCGTGCCTTCGGCCTGGGCGTCAACGGCGCTGCCTGCGGCCACGGAAAATTTTTGCTCAACAGGGGATTCACTGCCCATAATTTTAGCTGGCAGAATAACAGTGGTTGAGGTGTTATTCTCCGGGTTATCTGCCAGGGTGAGCGTGAAATCATAATCAACCGTTGCGTTAGAGGGAGTCAGGGTAATGGTGACTTTAGAAAGGGCGAGATAAGTCACACCCAGGATAAGAATGACAGCCAAGATGATAAAAACAAAGGCGATATGGCGGTAAGATTTATGGGCTGGATTTGAGCGGCTGGCAACAGGGGCGGTTTTTAAATTTTTTTGGGCAGGCATAGGTGTTGAGTTAATTTTTATAATAATACTTATATTTTAATCTTATGTTTTTTAGCTTGAAATGTCAATGCGCTCGGCTGGCACCGGGGTGGTGATAATGGAATTTTGGCCGATAAGTTCTTCAAGTTCAGATTTAATGGAGTCATTCCAAACTATATAATAATTAGTGGCAATGGTGCGCTGGTGGCTATTTTGGCTGACGGTCAGATAGACGCGGTTTTGGCCAAGATGGGCATTGAAAATATCTTTAAGTTTCGCGTGCAGAGAGGCATTAAAATTTTTGTGATTGATTAAGATGGTGATTTCCAATGCTCGGCGGCGATTAGCCTGATTGAGGTTAATATTTTTTTTAATGATGGCGGCGGGATTATCCGGGTCAATTTCACTTACGCTTTCAGCTAAGATTTTAGGCAAGTCGTCCTTGTCTGACAAGCGGCCAGTGGCAAAAATAAATTTATCTTCCTGCCAGGGACTTGAATTTTTTTGCAGGAGTTTAGGAAAAACAATAATTTCCAGCGAGCCGGTGATATCTTCCAAAGTGACAAACATCATCAATTCATTCTGTTTGGTGAATATTTTATGGATTTTTGAGATAATGCCGGCGACACTCACCAAACTGCCGGCTAAAAATTGGTTGTTTAAGATGTCGCTGATTTTGGCCGTAGAGTCAGCAAAGTGCGCGGCCAGAGATTTAAAAGGATGGGACGAGACATAAAGGCCCAGGAGCTCTTTTTCCCACAGGAGCTTGAATTTTTCTTCAGCCGGTTCGGCTGGTTCAAGAGTCAGCCGGCTGCCGTTGGCGGCTGATGTTCGGCCAAAAAGCGAAAATTGCCCGGTATTTCTTTGGTGTTCGTGTGATTTTATAAATGACAGCAGCTTATTTATATTGACTAGTATTTGATTCCGTTCAGCCAGCGCATCCAGGGCGCCGGCTTTAGTCAGAGCCTCAAGCGACTTTTTATTTAAATTTTTTGAAATGACCCGCGTTAGAAAATCTTCCAGGGAATGATAGGGGCCATTTTTTTTGCGCTCTTCAACTATGGTGGCCACAATATCATGGCCTAAATTTTTAATGGCCGCCAGGCCAAAGCGGATTTGCCTGTCGGAGATATAGGTAAAATCAGGCAGAGACTGGTTAACATCCGGCGCTAGGACTTTGATGCCCATTTTTTCACATTCTATCACCGCTTCAGCGATTTTATCAGTATTGCCAGATTCGCAAGTCATGAGCGCCGCCATAAATTCCGCCGGGAAATTCGCTTTCATGTAAGCAGTTTGGTAGGCCACCACCGCGTATGAAGCCGAATGCGCTTTATTAAAACCGTAGCCGGCAAAGGGCTCAATGTAGCCCCAAATTTCGCGCGCTTTAATTTCGTTAATGCTGTTATTAATACAGCCTTTGATGAATTTATCTTTCTGCTTGGCCATCAGTTCTTTTATTTTTTTACCCATGGCTTTTCTAAATTGGTCCGCTTCCTCGGCGTTGTAGCCGGCAAGTTCCATGGCGGTCAGCATGACATCATCCTGATAGATTAAAAGGCCGAAGGTGCGCTCCAGAATATTTTTCAGCAGGGGATGGGGATAGGTGACTGAACTGGGGTCATGCTTTCTTTTAATGTATTCCGGGATAATTTCCATTGGCCCTGGCCGGTAAAGGGCAACCATGGCCATGATATCGTAGATGTTGTCTGGCCGCAGGTCTTTGAGATTTTTAGTCATACCCGACGATGACAGCTGAAAAACTCCCATAGTTTTGCCATCAGACAGGAGTTTAAAGGTTTTCTTATCATCCCAAGGAAGTTTATCCAGATTAATGGCTTTGTTTTTTGTGCGCTCAACAATTTTGACTGCCAGCCCGAGGATTGAAAGGTTGCGGATGCCCAGAAAGTCGGCTTTCAAAAGACCGACAGTTTGGTGTTCCACATTGGGGTCAATGGAGCGCATGTCATATTGAGTGATAATTTGTTCGCCCTTGGGCTCGCGCTGCAGGGGCAGGTATTCAGTCAGTTTTTTGGGAGCAATCACCACGCCGGCGGCGTGAACTGAAATATGGCGCACGCAGCCTTCAATCCGTTCGGCCAGGTCAAGGATTTTTTTGGCTTGAGCGTCGGTTTGGTAAAGTTGTCTCAATTCATGATTTATTTTTTTGGCTTTATCTATGGTGACATGGGAGCCTTGGGGACCGAGGGGAATCATTTTGGAGATTTTATCGCCCAGGCCGTAGGCTAGACCTAAAACGCGGGTAATATCTCTTACGGCGGCTCTGGCTTGCATCGTGCCAAAAGTTCCAATGTTGGCTACTTTATCAGCCCCGTATTTTTGGCGGACATAATCAATCACTTGATCGCGCCGATCATCCTGGATATCACAGTCAATGTCAGGCGGCGTCGGCCTTTTTTTTGTGAGAAATCTTTCAAAAGGCAGATTAAAGCGCAGCGGGTTGACTGAAGTGATGCCCAGAGCGTAGGAAACAAGCGAGCCGGAAGCAGAGCCGCGAGTGGTGGCAATAATGTCTTGGCTCCTGGCCCAATTCATAAAATCGGCCACGATTAAAAAGTAATGGTCATATTGTTTGGAGATAATAATATCAAGTTCATAATCAAGGCGCCGTTTGTCTTCAGGGGTGATTTTTCCCTCGCGTTTTTTCAGTCCGGCAAAAGTAAGCTCTGTCAGATAGTCAGCGCTGTTTTTGCCTTCGGGCACGTCAAATGTAGGAAAATGCCAGGAAGTAAGGTCTAATTTGAGGTAGCATTTTTTAGAGAGTTCAACAGTGTTGGCCGCGGCTTCGGGCACGCCCAAATCTGCCGCGTATTTAATCATACTCTCGGCCGAGGTAAAAGACATGTCAAAGTTAGACATGTCAAGGCGCTTTTTGTCGTCAACGATTTTCCCAGTCTGGATGCACACCATGGCATCTTGCGCTTCCTGGTCATCAGGATTGAGATAATGGGAATCTTTAGTGAGCACCAGGGGAATATGCGTCTCTTGGCTAAGTTTAATCATTAACTGGTTGACCGCTATCTGCTGGGGGATTTCTGGATGGTGCTCAAGCTCAAGATAAAAATCACCAACGCCGAATATTTTTTGATATTCCAGAGCGGCCTCGCGCCCTGCCTGATATTCATTGGCCAGCAAAAGTGAAGGCACCTTGCCTTTGAGACAGGCAGTGGTGGCAATCAGGCCCTGGGAATATTTTTTCAGAACTTCCAGGTCAATCCGTGGTTTATAATAGAAGCCTTCAAGATGGGCAAGGGTGGTGAGCTGAATGAGATTTTTGTAACCAGCCTCATTTCTGGCCAAGAGCAAAAGATGAGAATATTTAGTGTCCTTGCCGGGTTCCTTATTGCTTAACAGCCTGGGAGCAACATAGGCTTCCAGGCCGATGATCGGTTGAATGCCTTGAGCCATACATTCTCTGTAGAATTCCAGGGCGCCATACATAACGCCGTGGTCAGTCAAGGCCAAGGCTGGCATATTATACTCTTTGGCTTTAGCCACCAGATCAGGAATTTTAGCTAAGCCGTCCAACAAAGAGTAATGGCTATGAACATGTAAGTGGACAAAGTTGGACATAAAAACAAAATGCAAGAAAAATTATAATTGGAATATGGGATTTAAAATTTATTTTTAAAATTTAAAATTTAAAATTGAGCGTTAATTACTTTATTATTATAGCCATTAATTATCCATATTACAAATTTAGTTATTTTTTTGCTATAATTACCCTATGCGCAAGAAATACCTTAAAAAATGGGTGATAGTTTTTGTGATTGTTTTGATAGTGATGGCAGTTATTTGGGCGATCATTAATGCCCTTGACTTTAGCCAGGGCAAGCCGGTCAAATTTGGCGTGACCTTCAGCCATAAATTTGCCAGCCAGAACATGGGGTTGGACTGGACTGAAGTTTATTGGGCGATAATTAATGACTTGGGCGTGAAAGACATTCGTTTGGCCGTGCCTTGGGATACGGTGGAAGAGCAGGATGATTTTTATAATTTTACTGATTTTGAATGGATGGTCGGAGAGGCGGGAAAAAAAGGGATTAATATTATTATGGCTATTGGCCGGCGGACGCCCAGATGGCCGGAGTGCCATGACCCGCGCTGGCTAGCGAACTTAGACAAACAAGAAGCTGACCAGGAAACTTTAGAGCTGCTGCAGCAAATTGTTAATCATTTTAAGAACTATGAAAATATTTCAGCCTGGCAGGTGGAGAATGAGCCGCTGCTGGATTTATTTGGGGAATGTTCCAAGTCTGATAAAGAATTTTTGGCAAGCGAGGTGGCCTTAGTCAGAGCGCTTGATGACCGGCCAATTATGGTGACTGATACGGGTGAGCTGTCAAGTTGGATGGCAGCGGCCAGCTTGGCGGATATTTTTGGCGTGACAATGTATAAAACTGTCTGGAATAAATTTTTTGGCGTCTGGCGTTACCCTTGGCCGCCGGCTTATTATTATTTTAAAGCCAAAAGAGTTGAGCGCCAATACCAGTTGGACAAGATTATTGTTTCCGAGCTCCAGGCAGAGCCATGGACTACTGGCGAACAATCATTGATTTTTATGGATGTCGCTGACCAGTTAAATTTATTTAGTGGGAATGATTTTGAAAAGAATCTGGCGTATGTTAAGCGCGCTGGTTTTAGCGAAGCGTATTTATGGGGAGTTGAGTGGTGGTATTGGCTAAAAAAAAAGAAAAATATGCCCCAATTTTGGAATGAGGCAAAATTGATTTGGCAAAAATAAGGCAGAGTGGTATAATTAAATTAATTAGTAATTAGTAAATTAAATCTATGAGTAAAAAAATTTTAATTATAGAAGATGAGCAAACTTTAGTTAAGGTATTGGTAGAAGCTTTTTCAGAAAACGGTTATAAAGTTGAAACGGCGATTGACGGCGAAGAGGGCTGGAAAAAGGTGCAAGAGTTTGAACCAGATCTAATTTTGCTGGATTTGATTCTGCCCAAGATGGATGGCTTTGAGATATTGCATAGAATAAAAAAGAATGAAAAGTTAAAAAACACGGCGGTGCTGATTTTGACTAATTTATCAGATGTCAAGGACAGATGCCATGAAATGGGAGCAGTGGCATGTTTAGTAAAATCCGATGAGTCAATTGATAATATTAAAAAGGCGGTGAAGCAGGTGTTGCAGTTTTGACTCATCCTCCCCTCAGAATTTAAATCATCCAGTGAATGATTTGAACGGGAGGTGGCGAGCGAATCGAGCCAGAGGGGTGCTGATTTCGTAATTCAACTTTAATCATTAATTTATTAATCTATGCCTAAGAAAATATTAATCATTGAGGATGAGCAAGTCATAGCCGATGCGCTGAAGATGGGCTTGGTTGAATCTAATTATAAAGCAGTGGTGGCTTATGACGGCGAGGACGGGCTGGAGCAGGCAAAAAAAAATAAGCCGGATTTAATTTTACTTGATTTGCTTTTGCCTAAAAAAGATGGTATGACGGTTTTGCGTGAACTGCGTGAAGATAAGATAACAAAAAATGTTCCAGTGATGATTTTGTCGCAGTTGTCTGATACAAATAAGATTAGCGAGGGAGTGTCCTTGGGCGTGGTGGGTTATTTGGTAAAAGTGGATTTCAGTTTGGCTGAAGTGGTGGAAAAGGTAAAATCAGTACTGGGCGATTAAAGTTGATTAAGTTGAATATCTCAAAAGACAGGTTGTAACCTGTCTTTTAGTTTGATAAGATTAAATTAGTGATTAAGTATCGGAGTGTAGTATACCGGTAGTACGCGCCCTTCGGGTGGGTGTAGACTGGGTTCGATTCCCAGCACTCCGACCAACTTAAACTTTTAGCAATAAATCTTAAGAGGTTACGAGAGAAAAAGAAGCTTTCGCAAGATCGACTTGCAAAGCTTGCCGATGTTGCCAATAATACGATTATCAAAATTGAGCAGGGCGAGAATACAAATCCAACGCTTGCTACACTAAAGAAAATTGCGAAAGCCCTTGGCGTTAGTTTGGATGATTTAACCGGTTATCAATTACGGAGTAAATAAAAGTCTAACTAATTAAGGAATTAAAGATTATGATTACAGTTAAAAACGAGGGAATAATTTTAGAAAAAACAAATCTGAAATTCGAAAACAAGGGTGTTTTAAATCCTGCCTGCATCCAGGTGGATGACATTACTCACATGTTCTATCGGGCAGTTAACCATAATAATATTTCTTCCATAGGCTATTGCCAGCTGAAAGATAATAAAGTTGTAAAAAGACTTAAAGAGCCGGTTCTCTTTCCCGAGTATGATTATGAGAAAAAGGGCATAGAAGATCCCAGAATTACTCTTTTAGAAGGAACATACTACCTTC